>Ga0316206_1001059_pt1 | contig 27980 bp, 27 predicted proteins | sample 6monthpyrite_MG_FD_204942 | JGI IMG/M metagenome (GOLD analysis project Ga0316206, IMG submission 204942) | Microbial mat bacterial communities from mineral coupon in-situ incubated in ocean water Damariscotta River, Maine, United States -... | ecosystem: Environmental > Aquatic > Marine >... | reverse complement strand
TTTCCAAAAAAAAGGTTTGTAGTTTGCTGGCGTTGGAAAGGTTGAGTGTGCCCTGTTGAATTTCTTTTTCGACGATTGGTGTCGCCCGCAGCAGCCTCGCCGCCTTGACTCTGACGGCTGCCTCGGCATCCGAGTAACCTAGAACCTTTGTGCAAAATTTGTAGAGTGAGGGGCAGTCGTGATCGAGATAGATCTTTCTTTTTTCGATACTGATAAGATGCTTGAGGATCATGGCGGTGAACTTTTTTTCTTGTTTCACGGCGGCCTTGATTTCTTTGATGAGATTTTTTGCTAACATTTTTTCTCCTTTGATGTGAGTTCTTGTTTCTATTTCTATTTCTATTTCTATTTCTATTTCTATTTCTGTTTCTATTTCTGTTTCTATTTCTATTTCTATTTCTGTTTATGTTTATGTTTATGTTTCTATTTATGTTTATGTTTATGTTTCTATTTCTGTTTCTATTTCTATTTCTGTTTCTGTTTCTATTTCTGTTTATGTTTCTATTTCTGTTTATGTTTATGTTTATGTTTATGTTTCTATTTCTATTTCTGTTTCTGTTTCTGTTTCTGTTTCTGTTTCTGTTTCTGCTTCTGCTTCTGCTTATCTTCCCACTCGACTTCGAATATGTGTTTTTTTGAAAACAATATTTTAAAACCTCGACAGATAAATAATCTGCCAACTGAAAGTTTTATACCACGGTTTTTAAGCCTAAAAAAAAGACCCGGAATTAAATCCTAAGACCGTTTTTAAAAAGATCTGTGATCGCGAATACCTATCTTCTTTCGTTTAGCGGAGGACCCTGGTAGAGACATCTGAGGGCGAGAAATTTTGCTTATGCCAGACAAAGATAAAAAATAATTTAGGGATATTTTTTATTGCCCAAGCATTTTTTTATAATAATTTCATTTTTGAAAAACATTTAGTTGAATTATATTTTTTTAAAAAAAGCGATTTTTTTTAAACTTCACAAACATTCAAAAAAAACGAAAACTTCTCACTAATAAAAAAAGGAGTCATGAGGTCACCTGAAAATGAAATCTCCACATGCTGTCATTCCTGCACCTCATTCATTTTGGTCTTCACGGGAATAGGGATTTAAGATTTTGCACTTTATCAAATCTGTCGCTGAGTAGATTTTTCGTACACATGCATGAAAAAAAATCCTTATCAACCACATTGCAAAGCACCGTTGACGTGCGCGTAAAATCAAAAGAGAGCAGCATGCGCCGTTCACGTATGCGACGGCAAACTGGCATAAAACTCTGTCACCTTGTCCGACGTGTTACAGAGTTCCTAAATTTGGCCATGCCCAAATTCATGCCCAAAACGAATAATGACAAGGTCGATAATTGCAACGGAATCCAGAAGTATTTTGGAGGTGGAGAAAATGCAAAAAAGATCTACAACAAAGAATAAAACAGACAAAGTTAATTTGCGTAAAAAATTCAACTCTATGCCATGACAAGATAGCAATGGCTGATTATTTTAATTTATGTGACGGAAAATTTTTCTCTTTTGAGAATCTCTTAAAAAATCTATCAGTATTATTTTTTAAATTTCCGTAAAGCATGGCATGAGACGAGCTAGACATGCATATATTCATTCTCAACAGCAAGAGGAAAACCTTGTTGGTTCTATGAACCTAGGGACATTTTTTATTCCAATAATTATAGCCTTTTTTGGTCTATTATTGTTTTTTATGTTTAAGGCAACTATCAATGAACAACAACATGTCCAAACTCAGGCGGGCATAAAGGCCATGCTAGAAAACAAAATCGGAAAAGTTGAAAAGGCCAGACTTACGAGCGATCGCAATATATTAAAAAATGCTTTCCTCGGTTTGACTAGCTTGCGAGATATGGTTGATGAAAAGTTTGTCGAAATCAATGAGCTTATAAAAGAAGTAGAAGTAAAAAAAGGTTCCATAGATAATATAATTGAAAGTAATAAAAAACAGGCGATTGTAGTTGCCAACTTCAAAAGTATTATTGCAGAAAAAAATGAACTATTAAAAATGAAAGAAGTCGCAATAGCATTACTTAATAAAAAGATTGCACAAGGAAACTTTTCCCATAAGAAAACCCTGGCCAGATTAAATGATAGCATTCATAAACTAGAAACATCAACGGTAGTTACTCAACGCCAACTAAACCAACTTATCGCTCTAAAAAACCAGAATAGCTTTCTTAATAAAACCAACGATCAACAATTCACTTTAATAGAAAATTTAAAAAACAAGCAATCAAGATTAGAGTATATTAACAATCTACTGACTCTATCTAATAAGAAATATAGAAAAGACAATTTTGATAATAGCTTAAACACTCGCAATCTTGCCAGTAAATTGGCAGAAGAGATTGAAAAGAACAAAGGTCTCATTGTTAAAAATGAACAATATAAATTTGTCAGAGATCGGCTACTAGGCTTCAACAAAAAACTAAAAACTAAAATAACCGATAGAAGAGGTCGCCACATTGCCTCGGTTGATAGTTCACTGCGAGACGAAATTATTGACAAACTCATCAATGCTTTTAAAGATAGGACAAAAAACGTAGACATCAACCCTATAAATGGCAATCTTACTCTTAAATCTACACGAGGCTATCTTTTTAAGAAAAACAGCTACCTTCTCACACAGGAAACTAAAAATTCTCTTAAAAACATCATTCCGATCTATACAAAGATACTATTTGACAACGAAAAATTCGCGAACAAAATGGCGAGCATTAATATCGTCGGGCACTCTTCTCCCACCTATAATAAAAAGTTTATACATCCAAATAAAGATGATCCAAAAGCATATGCATTTAATATTAAGCTCAGCTCCCTGAGAGCTATAAAATTAACAGAATTTATTTTTAGCAGAGAGATGGGATCTTTTCCACATAAGATGAAAATGAGAAATATTGTGCAGTCAACGGGTCGAGGTTATACAGATTCAATTTTAAGAACGGTATCGGCCAAAGAAACAAAGTGTAATCTTTACGATTGCCAAGGATCGAGAAGAGTTGAGTTGAGTTTTTCACTACATCACAAGCAGAATAATTTATAGACGGAGTAATTACCATGAGTAGAGAAATCTTAGAGTTTTGTTTCAATAATTCATTAACAATTTTTTCAGGGATCACTATTTTTACTCTTTTTATACGTTGGACTGCTTGGGCATCATCGCGTAAAGATTATTTTTTCTTTCAAAGTATTTCCAAAAATATTGATTCTGAACTTGGTAAAACTGACGGTATTTTTACTATAGATACTCTAGATAAATCTTTGGTCACCATTTTTAGAAATATTTCATCACTCTTACCAAAAAGATTTTTTCATAGACAAAAAACGCCCTTAACTCGGCCTTATATGCAAACTGACTTCATTGACCACGATGAATTTGTCGCCGAACATAGCTTTTACCATGGACTTATCAAAGAAATTGACTCTTTCAAGTCGGCCTATCCCCACTCGTGGCCAGATATGTCTAAAAAAATGTTGAGAGAAGATCGTTACTGGACTAACGCCTACGGGATTTTGCCAATTTCGAGTATTACCAAGTTAACTAATTTTTTACCTCAAGGATTGATATTTTTAGGTATTATTAGCAGTTTTATTGGAATGACTTTGACTATGCCTGCGATTGCTGAAGCTTCCCTTTCAGGCCAACAATGGAATATTTTTTTCAATGAATTTATGGGCCAGCTATCCTTCTCACTCTACCCTATCATTTATGCTCTCATATTTTCTTTTATCATTGCTGGAATTAATAATCTTTTCCAAGTTTCCGTTTATCGAAAAGATACCATTAATGTTATTGCCAATACGCTGGAAAACATTTGGCTTAAAGTAAATAGAGATCAAACTATGGAAGGGAAATTTCAAAAATATTTCCCCACCATCATAGAACAACTAAAACAAATCAAACAGGGTGCAAAGGGTCTGCATAGAGTTTCATAATGAGGTAAAAATTTTATGCCACAAGAAGGTAAATTAAAAGATAGAGATCTGGTCATTATTATTTCTGCCTTTATAGCAATCGTTGGATTTATAGCTGTCCTTAAATATTGGGACCTATCGCCCAAAGGTTTGAAATTCACAGACGATCTTTGTCTCAAAGAAATTAACAAAAAATATATAACGGCCAGTAAAGAATCAGAGACCTTTTACAAAGTGGAAAAAATTGAAGGCAAACTATACCATCTCAAAGCTTATAGAAATGGTCATTGGACCTTTATTGGTACCAGGCCATTAAGCTATTTTAAAGAGGGCGATATTTTTAAATTTGAAAATGACACCTGCCCCGATGTTATTTCCCGCGAAGTAGAAAAAGAAAAGTCCTCCTACGATAGTTTTCAATTTTCACCAAAAAAAAAATAGACTATGCTGCTACTTTGCACCGCTAGCCTTTATATAATAATTTTAAGGGATGCCCTATGAATAAGCTCGTTAACACAATATTATTTTTATCATTTTTATTTCTGTCATTTAAAGCATGGTCACTAAATACTGCACTCTACTTAAGTGATAAGACGAGATACCCCATTGAAGAAGCGGGTAAAGCGCTGGCACGAGTCATTCATGAAAACAGTAAAGCAGTGCTCATTTTTGTCCATGGCAGAGGAAAACATCCGCAAAAAGGTCTAGAGATGCTACCTGAGTTAGAGAAAAGATATGCTATTAGAGTCATTATGTTTCATTGGGATTCTTGGATTAATCCCTTTACTCGTCCCACCCAAAATGCCGAGGAAGCTGGCGCAGACCTTCTCCAAGTGCTCATGCAACTTGATGATTTTAAACACAATAATCCACAGCTAATGAAGACTGTGGGGTTTTCCATGATGGCACATAGTATGGGCTCAATCGTAGTTGAAAGTATGCTTAAAGAATATGCAGCAAACTCTTTTTCACAAAATCTTTTTAAAAACTTAATTATAAACCAATCGGATTCAGAGGCGCGTGAACATAGTGGCTGGTTAAGCAGGGCCGATTTTCAAAAAAACCTCTTCGTCACCTTTAGCAATAAAGACTCAATCTTAAAATTAAGTCAAAAATTAGACCCAGGTCACAGACTAGGTCTGGGACTGAGATTAAAAGATGAAACAAAAAAAACTAAAAGACCAATATTCCCTAAAACAAAGGGATATTTTCCATGGGCAGCACAGGCCAATTATATGAATTTTACTAAGGTCACTAAGAAACTACACAATACCTACTTACCCAAACAAAAGGAAAAGTATAAAACCGCGATTGATTTTTTCAAAAATATTTTGGGTAGTAAGAACTATAAACTCACAAGCGTTAATAATATTTTTAAAAAAAAATTTCCCAATGAGCGGCTACCTCACCCTTTAATTTATGAACTCAGGAAGAGTCCTTAATTAATAAATTCGCGGTTATTATTAGTCAGAAATCAAATCAGTACAGGAAACAGAGACGATTGGCGACGGTCCCTGCTTTTTATGATACTCAGTTGTGTAAAGAAATGAATTGGTATTAGCATAAGCAATAGATTCAATTTGCAGTAAGGGTGCAAAAGGAATAATAGTAAAATCTACCCCCAATTTCATAGTGCGAAAGTTGGGAACGATCCCCGCCCCTAGGTCAATTTTAATTTCTACCGCCGCTTTATAAGTGGCAATTAATATTCTGTCCCCCAAAGGGGATATATCAAAACCAGTAGCAATTCTTCCCCATAAATTAAAATTATAGAGGTGAAAGGGCAAATCTATTATTCCCCTAAGCTCCAGAGTTTTAACTTCATTCGAAGTTGCTAATAATTGCTCTTTACGTAAAACAAAAAGTTGTGCCGGGCCACTTCTATTATTGATCCAGTCAACGACTTTAGTCAGTATATATAAATCGCCGTTTGGATGCATCGCGACCGCCTCGACATTATGCGCACCATCTGGATACCTGGCCACCACAGTGGCAAGGGCATCAACCTTATCGGGAAAATCTAATTCTTCTTTTATGACAACAAAAGAAACCGTGTCACGACTTTCATTATTATCCCCTATATCTGCCAGAATAATACATTTACCTTTACCATCGGCGCAATTTCCGTAGGCCAAACTCTCCACATCTTGCGGAAAAAAATTATTTATTTCGATTTTTTTTGTCGCTAATCCAGATTCAGTTGTTTGATAAAAAAAGGCACCATCACCAGAGTCGTTAACATGATAAAGCCGATTGGGATATTGAGAAACAATAAGACCCGAAGATTCATTAATAATTTTATGATCCAGGTGACCAAGAGTAGAATGGGTTCCCCAAGTTTGACAAATTTTTGCATTGAGTATTTGGCAGGAAAAAAAAAGTATTCCACACAATAAATATTTCATGAATTGAACCCCGCTAGCATTTTTTTTCGGATACTATTTTGGTTCGCCCTCTTTTGTAAAGCCCATCTCCCTTTTTTCGAGTACGTTTGCGCTATGTTTAATGGAAATTAAGGAGACTAGGTGCTGAAAACCTGATTCAGTAGGGCCCTTGACAATGATTTTTAGTCCTTGCTAACATCCCCTCGGGTCAATGCTTGTGGGGGAGGACGATAAATTGCAGCGAAATCTTTTACTTTCGGCAATCATTATTTTTAGTCTCATCGTGCCCCATGCCCATGGGAACGAAAAGCTTGTCATCAAAAAACTTCTCCATCGCGCCGCCATCCAGCTTATAGCCGCCACAAATATTTGCCTCTGGGATTATATAGGAGAGCAGGCATGCGCCTCAATGTTCACCCCGGAGGGGCAAAAAAAAAGAAAGTTATTAAAGGCGGTGAATAATCTAGTCTGCTCAACTCCTTGCGGTTCCGCTGCCCCCTTCAACTTTATTGTCAAATCGGGAAAAGAAGAACCTGCTTACTTTAACCTAGCGGGTGGTCATAAAATTGCATCGACACAACTTAATGGTCTGGGCACACCCATTTATATCAATATTGATTTGTTCTTTAAGAAATCCTATTTAGGCAGTTATGAACCCCTCGGCATGGCGGAAATGAGTTCTCTTATTTTTCATGAGCTCGGGCATCAATTAGGCTATACCGACCATCTTTACTTAGATCAATTGGCAGAAGAGATTACCCAAAAATTACCACAAGAACGCAGACTCTACCACGAAATCGTCATAGCAAAAAAGCATGTCTATCTCGATGAATATACAACTTGGAATGGCTCCCATAGGAGCAGTTCCCTGGTGCTCAATCTCACTAACGCTCTGGTAGATTTATCCCCTTACATAAATGAAAAACTCCAGGCCATACAATTTTGTAAAGAAATTAGTTTAAAGAAACCCTTTTGGCATACTAAAAATTTACACTGGGTAGATAATGAAGTGACCTCCCAGGGTACGCATATTTCCCTTAAGGGATTTCTCCAAGTGGGCTGTCTTTGGAAACTATACGACAATGTCTCAACCCTGGTAGATGGGAAGTTTCAGTTTCAGTTTTTATTAAAGCCCACTCCCAACGATCCCGCTCAATTTGTCCTGTCAGATATAAACCTCAGGATTGATCACAGAATTGATTACAAAGATGAATAAATTTTCCTCCTCCTATGCCCTATCTCTTTTCCTGATACTATTCTGTAGTCCCAGCATTATTTTCGCCGGCAACGAAGGATTAAATGGCGGAGGTCCGGCAGAGATTAATATTGTAAAGGCGTATAGTCGACTGGAAAACAATCTAAAAAAATGTCTCAATGATCCATTCTTCTGTTCCCCCCTCTCGCGCACCTCCCCCCTTGCGAGGACTTTATTAGACAATTTTTCACGAGAGGGAAACTCCGTTGATAAACTCAAATTTATCAAGGATGAAAATTTTCCTTACTATGAAGAAGAATCTGCAGAAAAATTAACCGCGTATACTGCTGCTCAGGTTGGCGCGCCCTTTTATTTTAATTTAAAAAAAATATATTCTGACAAGAATGGAATCCATCGGCCCATTAGTTTAAAAAACGCCGCTTATCTGCTCATCAAAATGCTCGCCACTCATCACGACTCCTTCACATATAAAGAGATTCATTCCTTAGCAGCAGATATGCGCACCCTCTTTGCCACCAGCTTTGACCATATTAAATATGCAAGTTGGTCGAAACCAATTCTGACCATCGCCAGATATAAAAAAAATCAATTGATGAAATCGAATCTCTATTTGCAACTCTCCCCTGGTGAAGTCATTAATCTCCACCAACCCTTATTATATAAACTCGATACCATGGCCATCTGCGATGTTATGGAGAGAGAATCTGTTCTAAGAAATCCTTATTGGTCCTCGGCAAGAAACCAACAATATGAGTTACATATATCGCTATCAACAAGATGCTGGCCTAGTGCTAAATGGCAACAAACTCATTTAACGCTGTCCTTTGATCTCAATGAAAATTCACTTCGATCGGTCAAGATGGTTCTTGCGCTGTAATTTTTAATATCTCCCTTTTTCTAAGCAGTAAATCTCCTTTAAGATGAACTTTATAGGTGGAAAAAAAAGAGTACTTTATCTAAACAATTTAGTCCTGAAATAAGATCTTAAAAAAATGCCCATCCCAAATTAAAATCAGGATGGGCACACTCTTTTCCATAATTTTTAGCTTATTACTTGGCCAGATATAAATGAAATCTCTCACCACTTGGGTTTTGCAACATTGGCCAAGGGTTAATAAGATAAGATCCGTTAACCTTCACTCTAAGTTCATGTTGGACATTCATATCATAGACAAGAAGTGATATGGTTTCTGATAGATAGGCGGAACAGGTTACTGCTTCGCCAATAGCTTTACAATTAAGTTTCACAGATAACGTCTCACTTGAAGATGGCCACACTCCCCAGACAAATGTATCGATAAAAACCTCAATTTTGTCCTCTAGATAAACTCTCGGTCCATTCACAAGCACGCTAATATGATCGGCATAAATATAGGGCTTATTCGATTGGGTATCAATTGAGTCGTACAAAATGGTAACAGATGTCTCGTTCTTACTTTTGACTTTGACAGTATGACCAAGACCTGACGCCAAGACGCTCCAATTAACCAATGCCACTATTAAAATTAAACTCGCTTTCATTTTTCCTCCTTTCAGGTTATATGAATTATATTTTGGGATATAGCGCAGTTAAATTAAAGTGTCAGTACAAATAAATCATTACTTGCAGCATAAAATAATGGCAACTTTCATGATCTAAATCATGTGAACAAGGTTTATAAATGGCGTCAAAGATTTTTCAAAAACGCTCTCACCATCGTAGTCTACTATGGCAACTCGACAAGCATAAATATTCTCCTCGAAATAGAAATCACTACCAGGAAAAATGGCCACCACGGGATTTCACTTTTTAATCTTTACTTTACGAATTGAAACAGTAACTTTTTTAACACCAAATGAATATTCGTCCTTGCTAATGGGATAAGGGTCTTGGTCTATATGCAAATGAGGAAAACCCTTGAGGAGACGCCGAATTTTTTCTTGGTCTATCACGCCACCGAGGTGAATGTGACCATTCTTTTTAAGCAGACGATCCATCTCTGTTAAGGCGGCAATTAAGCTTTCTTCAGATTCATCGTAAAAAAAGAGTGAATAGCTTGAAAAAATTTTATCAAAGTGACCGTCTGGATAACCTAGTCTCTCATTCCGAATATCTGTCTTTTGGAGATATGGTTTTTTAACAGCTTCTTGAGTTAACGAAATATCAACTCCGTGTGCGTCTATTGAATTGCCAGGATCATTGCGCAATTCTTCAATAACTAAAGCCTCTGCTCCACTACCAATATCTAGGATTGTTTGTTCATGTAGGTTTTCTGGGTTCAATTCTCCCTCTAGATATGTGCTCATTTTTAGCTCATCAAGGGTACGGTTTGTAGCAACATAAGTCGGTTCATCCTTAACAATAATGGGTTTGCTTTCGCTAGATTGAACGACTTCGCGACTAGTTTTTTTCTTTTTCAAATAAGCTGCGTCTACTAGTTTTTCAGCGACCTCTTTTATAACATGCCTTTTTTGCGCCATATGCTGACAAAGTTCTTCAAGAGAAGGCAAATAATTGGTATCGAACGTTGGATGCTCTCTTGTATATTGATCCTGCCAATTTTCCCAAATAGTATAAAATTTTTCATCCTCAGTAAAACCTTGTATATTTTTTAATTTTTTTCCCATTTCATTTGGGGTAAAATACAAAGTTGATTTATTTATTCCCAATGATGTTTGGATAATATTTGTAAGGGAGGCTTGATTAGTCCATGAACGGAAAATTTTTTCCATGCTATTTTCATCAAAAGCTTGATCAAATCTATAACCAAATAATTCTAAGATAGGATAAGCGAGATATTTTTCTTTATTTTCACTCAAAAAATTGTTCATATACAAAATTGTTGATCCTGTGCCAGCATCAATTTGTTGAGTGCGGATATTCTTAACCATCGTGGCCCATAATTTCGCCTGCTCTTCAAGCTCGCTTGAGGCGTATTCCTCCAATACATGATCGACAAATTCTAAGACCGCTCGCGTAAGCTTCATAGAATTTTCTTTTACCGGATTTGGTAGGAATATAGAAACCAAATGATAGGCAATATCGTGGCTCCTAGAGGGATAATTCTCGGCCAATGGTAATGCCATAGATTGAGAATTTTTCACCAGATAAGTATCCATCGATTGTTTTTTTTGTTCGTAAAACAAATCCTTAATAACTAAATCCGAGCGTACATCGACAAGAACTTCATTTAAAAGTTGGAAACTATTATTCAGCTCTGTAGCATCGGGGACGGTCATAAACTTGTCATTATTCATAACTTTAAGTCCAAAAAATGACGAAGCTTTATCGCCCAGCATGTAAATAAACCAACGGGGGTCTCCTTGCGGATCAAAAGAATTTACCTTATATGTAGAGCCCCAAGATTCTCCGACTTTCTTTACCCTTTCTAGGCGCCCTCCATGCGGACCTTTTTGCCAACTAATATGCTCAACTGTAAGAACATTGGGAAAGGAATCTCTATTGATAGATATTTGGGTGTTTAAACTATTAAGTTGTCTGGCAATTTCTTCGCAAGTTAAACCTTTTGGATCGATATCAAAACTAGCTTTAGCACTACTCAAAATTATTATTAAAAACAAAAAATTTAATATTGTATGCACCATTGATTCCTCTTATTAAATATTAGGAGCCTTTACATTCTACCAAATTTTATTTTTTTAATTTGAAATTTACCCATTATTACAGACCTGTCTAAAGTTTCGTCGGGTTCGTCGGGTACGTCGTCGGGTACGTCGTCGGGTACGTCGTCGGGTACGTCGTCGGGTACGCGGGTACCTATCGTAATTTCAAGGACTTAAACTAAGTTGAATTATACCAAAACAGATATATCTGCATAATTTTGTAGGAAACCTTAATTTATTTTGGCATTTTACCGTATGCCAAGAAGATTACTTATACGCCAAAATAGATTTCCTTATCACATCACCACAAGGACTAATAATAGGGATTGGTTTTCTATTCCACTTCATGATGTTTGGGATTACTGCAAAGAGGCCTTGATTCATGCTCTAAAAAAAAGACCTGTGATTATTCATAGTTTTGTACTGATGTCTAATCATTACCATCTTCTGGTATCCACACCGGATCCTGTCAGGGTAAAATTATCAAAAGATTGCATCAGTTATCCCTACTCTTCCCTCCACTTCTCAATATTTGAAAGAAAGCTTTTGCATCACCGACCCCATTTTAGAAAAAAACTTTACCCAACCAAAATGGTTATAGAAGTTGCAACTAATTGAAGTTTCGATAAGTACCCGCGTACCTTGATCATTGATCTCATGGATAAGTACCCGCGTACCTTGATCAATCCCTTGATCATCCCCTTGATCCCTTTTCATACTTAAACTAAAAAATTTAATATTGTGTATTTACAAACACATATATTCATAATGTAATTTTATAATCGGCAATACCATTTATTCGATAATTAATGTTTCTCGAACTAAGGGGCAATTATTTTTACAAAAATAATGCATTTTAAAAATAAAAGTGGTTTTACTCTCGTAGAAGTGCTTATTGCTATTGGCCTCATTGGGGCAGGCTCTGTCGCTTTTATGAAAATGTATAAGAATCAAGTTTTTAGCCAAAAGAAATTGCAACAGGACTTTGAAGGAAACTTGACCCGCAATGCGATAGTGGCAGCGTTTTCCGATCCACAGACGTGTCGTATCAATTTAGTTCCAGGATATGATCCTAAAAACCCTACCAGCTCTCCAGGAGTGCCAACGTATAATCCCAAAGATGCAGGTCAGTCATTGCAAGGTCCTATTCTTAATAGGAATGGCAGTAAAATCTATGAAATTGGGCAAATTATTGCCAAAGGTTCTAAGGGGCAGCTTAAACTTGAAGACATTAAAATCGCTGAATACGATGCTGCCAAGGGAACGGCACAACTTTTCATCAATTTTCATAAGCTTGGAAAAAGTGCGGGCGGAGATAAATTGATGCGCAAGATTTTACTCTTTGTAAAGCTCAATGGTGCCGGTCTCATTGAAAGTTGCGATACAGGAGGGAATGATTCGTCACAAATACGCAAAGATATTTGTGAAGGAGACTTAAAGGGAAAGTGGGATGAAGATACTTTTTCATGTAATAAAAAGAAATCAGACTTTGAAAGTGTCGAGACTAAAAATTTAACGAGTGAGCGGATTTGTCTGAAATCTCCCGAAGGAAATTTGACTTGCTTAGGCGTGTGTGGTGGTAAAATCTTTTCAAAAACGAACGCTAGCAATAGCTATTGTTGTGACAAAGATGTTTGCACAAAAAATAAAATTTACTCCGCAGGAGAATGGGTTAGGTTGCACAAACTAAGCTATTCTCAAAATACCCCTAACTCTAAGTGGGCAAATTTACAAACAGTGAAAATTACATTGCCCTTTAAGGCCTGTGGTATCCGCGTCTACGCTTCTTTTAACGACTCTGGTTTTATAGCGGCCTTTAAAAACACAAAAAAACGTATCGGGTTGTGGCAGCGAGACACCTTTAATTGTAGCCATAGCGTATGCACATGGCAGCTTACTGTACGAAACCATGAAAATAAATTCGCACCTCCATGTGGTGGTGTTGAAGGAAAATCTCCAACCTTTTCTGCTCCTGAAATTGTTACTGACCAAATTGAACTTTTGCAGGGTGTACGGCTTAAATGGTGTGGTCCCCTATGGTATAAGCATCATGGTAGAGCTAATAATGACGGAGAAGCCTTTGACATTGAACTTCCTAAGAACAATATTGTGACGATATATTCTACCCATGCTATGGGAAAAGGCGACGATGCTCATACCTATGACCTAGACTTCAAGATTTGCGATTAGGAGGTACCTTAAAGGATATGCTTTGCCGATCTTAAATCTTCACGGTTAAAGACGCCATGATCGAAAACAAAAGATGTCACGAGGTCTACCGGGGTTATATCGAAGGCGGGGTTATAAGTTGGCGCCGCAAGTGGCGCCCAAATATTTTCTTTGACGCCTCTGACTTCGTTGGCCGCCCGCTGTTCGATGGGAATTTCTCTGCCGCTGGGGCAGTGGGGATCAATGGTGGAGTAGGGGGCCACAGGATGGAAGGGAATTTTATGATAAGACGCGCAGACGGCGGCACTATAGGTGCCAATCTTGTTGGCAAAATCTCCATTTGCGGCGACGCGATCTGAGCCTACAAAAACCCGTTGAATTTTTCCTTGCGCCATTAAAGAGGCGGCCATATTGTCACAGATCAGCGTATAGGGAATATTTAATTTCTCACATTCCCAGGCGGTTAGCCTGCCGCCCTGTAATAAGGGGCGAGTCTCGTCCACATAGACATGAATTTTTTTGCCGCTTTGCCAAGCTTTGCGGATCACTCCAAAAGCGGTACCTATGCCAGCGGTGGCCAGTCCGCCAGTATTACAATGAGTGAGAATACCCTCTCCATCTGCAATAAGTGGGGCGCCATTATTCGCCATTTTTTCACATAGTTCACCATCTTCATGAAAAATTTTAAAAGCTTCCGCGATTAAATCTTCCCGCTTAAAATTTTGTTCATCCACTTTTAAGATCAATCGATTCATCGCCCACATCAAGTTGACGGCGGTGGGCCTGGCATCATTTAGCGCTATGGCAGACTTTTTCAGTTCAGTATAGCTTAAATTCATGGCGGCGAGCTTGGCGAGAAATAGGCCCGCGGACACGCCGATCGCTGGTGCCCCTCGCACCGCCAAATCTTTTATGGCAGCAATCATTTGCTCGAGGGTTTGTATATGCAGCACAACTTCAGCATGGGGAAGTTGTTGCTGATCCAATAAATACAACTCTCCATCAATCCATTGCATGGCGAGTGATGTTAAATTTTGGGTTCTATGTTTCATAGAGATCTTCCTCCCCTCTCTCGAAAAGCTTTTTTAAAATAATCGATCTCTGGTGCCGGTAAATCTGAAATTTTACCGAGATCATTGGCCAATTTGAGAATCGTCGCAGAATGCTCAATTCTCTCCATTCCATTCAGCGCCTCAGCTAAATCCTCACCCCAACTAAGCGCCCCGTGATGAGATAAAATCATCGTGCGAAACTCTTTTAGAAAGGGCCGCAAGACTTCTCCCATAGCGGCACTCCCAGGGCGAGCATAGGGCACAAATGGGATTCCCCCCACGCCTAAAATCACTTCGGAGAGCACCTTAGCGGGCAGCTCCTTAAGCTCTGGTCGGGCGATACTCCAGGCAATCGCATGGGGCGGATGAGCGTGAATAACCGCTTGTGCCTGCGGGCAACTTCTATAAACTTCTAGATGCATTATTTTTTCTGTGGAGGGCACCCCCTGAAGCGCATTGCCCGCGCCATCCATCAAACAAATATCTGCGGGAGTCAAAAAAGCTTTGGCATGGCCAGCAGGTGTAATGGCAAAGAGATTCTCTTCAACTTTAACGCTAATATTACCATCGCATGCTGCTAAGTAATTTTTTTGATAGAGTTGAGTTGCCACAAAAATTATTTTTTTAAAAATTTCCATTTCTAATTACCATAAACATGCCATCGCGAATGGGCAAGAGAACTCCATAAAGATCTTCCCTAGATTTTACATAATCATTCAACTTTCTTATACCATTCGTAGAGGCATCTTTATCAGACTCATCACCAGATTCATTTAGCACACGCCCACTCCATAAACAATTATCGATCACAAAGATACCGTGTTCACTCAATAACTCCAGTCCCTTATCAAGATAATTAACATAGTTTTCTTTATCTGCGTCGATAAAAATAAGGTCAAACTTTCCCTCGAGCCGTTGCATACTCTCTAACGCCTGACCTAATACAGAGCGAATTTTCACCCCCTGGGGAGACTTTTGCCAAAATTTTTTGCCAATATTAACCGTCTCTTCGTTGAAATCTAAGGTCACTATTTCCGCATCTTCAGCGATATTTTCCGCCATCACCAAAGCCGAATACCCGGTATAGGTACCAATCTCTAAAACTCTTTTCGCCCGTATCGCTCTCAATAAAAAGCCTAAAAAACTGCCCTCCATCTCACCCACCAGCATCTGTGACCACTCACTATTCTCGCGGGTGTATTGTTCCAATTTTTTACAATTCTGCGAAGGTATTGTACTTTTTTCTAAGCAATACCTCTCTATATTCTCATCGATAAATTTCACCCTCTGCTCCTACATTTATTTTTAATTTCCAACAGCATAATGAAATCTTTTATCATTGGCCATTTGTCTCTATAATCACTGCCATAACTCAACTTAATAATAAAACTGGATGAATCTGCTAGGGGATACGCAATGGAGTCTAAAAAAAAATCGTTGATTGAAAAAATATCGACCGTTATTATTTATCGGCCCTGGAGAACTTTAATTTTTGGCCTGCTGAGCTTATTTTTTTTGGCGAGCGGGCTTAAAGACTTAACTCAAGACTTTAGCTATAGAATTTGGGTGAGGACAACAGACCCACTCATTATTAGTTTTGATGCTTTTGAAAAAAAATTTGGCAATGACGACAGCGTCATCTTCGTACTTTCCAATGAAGCGGGGCTCTTCAACCGGGAGGGGATACAAACTATCGTCGATCTCACCAAGGCCGCCTGGCAAGTTCCAGAGATCATTCGGGTGGACTCCTTAACTAATTTCCAATGGACCCATGCCGAGGGCGATGACATTATCGTGGAAGAACTTTTTCCTGAGGACCCGCATAGAACCGAAAACTTCATCCGCGACAGAAAAAAAATTGCCTTAAAACACGAGGTCCTTCCCAATTACCTGATTAGTAAAGATGGTAAAATGGCCATGATCTTTGCACGAGTAAACCCCGTCCTAGGTGGCACTCCCAATTATCAATCGATAGTCGCCGGCGCTAAGGCGCGACTGCAACCTTTTAAAATAAAACACCCCAATTACCGCTTCCAACTAGCTGGCACTGGCACCTTGAATGATACTTTTAGAGAGGTTGCCGAGCACGATATTAAAACTTTAATTCCCGTCTTATGCGCACTGATTTTCTTATTCCTTATGCTTTTCTTTAGAAGTCTGGTGGGGGTTCTCTTACCGTTTGTAGTGATCGTTGCCGCCGTCACCTCTTCCTTGGGGTTTGCCGGTCATATTGGGATAAAATTCAATAATATGCTGACTTTATTGCCAAACACATTAACCGCCATCTGTATCGCCGACAGCATCCATCTTTTAGTCACTTTCTACCATCGCCTTAAACAAGGGTTTGCCCCACAGGAAGCTGCCTACCGCGCCTTTGTAAAGGATTTAGTGCCTATTACTTTAACCAGCTTAAGTACCACTATTGGATTTTTTAGTTTAATTCCCACAGAGCTGATCCCAGTAAAATCATTAGGCCTACTGGCGGGCATGGGCACCCTATTCGGTTTATTCTATTGCATTGTCCTGCTCGGCCCGCTGCTTTCATTATCCAGTCGGTTTATAAAACCCACGCATACTCAGCTAGCTGAACCTAAAAAAGACCACCCTTCAGACCTATCATTGCAAACCATCACATTCATAAAAAATTTTAAATTGCCCCTTATATGCATTTTTTCCAGCATTCTTGTCGGGTTTGTTTATCTGGCGACATTAAATGAAGTCAACTCTAATCCCTATGATTTTTTCAACAATGAGGTCCCTTTAAAAAAGACCAATGATTTTCTGATAAAAAATATTGGCGGCAGTGCGGGACCAGAACTTGTCATCGACAGTGGCAAAATAGAAGGCATTAAAGATCCCGTATTTTTAGAAAAGTTAGATACATTGAGACAATGGCTAGAGAACAACCCACATATTAGTCGCACCATAAATATCATCGATATCCTAAAGGCCCTCAACCGTTCGCTCCATGGCGATCAGCAAGCCTATTATAAGCTACCCGAGACATCAGATGCCGTTGCCCAGCAACTCTTTCTTTACAATATGAGTTTACCCAGTGGTATGGACCTAAACAACCGTATCAGCTTGGATAATCGCTATACAAGAGTTTCCATATTATGGGACTTGCAAGATTCTAAATCATCTTTAGCGTATATTGATCTAATCGAGAAAAAAGCTAAAAAACTGGGACTCAACGCCACCGTCACCGGCAAGGTCCCTCTTTATCAAAGAATGGTCACTTACGTCGTGGAAACTTTTTTCTTTTCCATTTCCATGGCATTGGTGATGGTGACTATTTTACTCATTTTCATTTTTAGATCACCCCGTCTAGGTTTGCTCAGTATGCTACCAAATGTTTTTCCCCTCGCGGTGGGCGCGGGAGCGATGACTCTATTAAACAAACCTATCGATATGGGTACCGCCTTAGTAACTTCGGTATGCATAGGAATTGCCGTTGACGATACCATCCATTTTCTGACTAATTTTAATAATAAAATAAAAGAGGGGCATAGTGTAGAGCATGCTTTGGCCTTAGTTTTAACCTATACAGGGCCAGCTTTAATAACCACTACGGTTATTTTAGTCTGTGGTTTTGGTGTCTTTATTTTTGCGGAATTTATGCCAAATTATAATTTTGGTATCTTAACCGCCTTAGTTTTATCCACTGCGGTTATTGCCGATCTTATTCTCTTGCCGGCCATTTTATTAACCCTTTACAAGGATAAAAAATCCGCAAAAATTCCCACTTAGACTTAGGCATGATGGCGAATAACGCTAGCTATTTTTTTATTTTCTGCCAAACTGCGGGCACACCATAGAGGGGATGAGTGGTGTCTATGGCAATTTTTTGGGCAAGAGCATTTTCAATCGCCTGAAGTTTTTCAAACTCGGAGAGATCGTAAAAAGAAAGCGCCTTACCAGATTTTTCAGCACGCGCAGTACGCCCTATCCGATGGATATAATTTTCCGCTTCATTGGGCAAGTCGTAGTTAATGACATGGCTTATGCCGGGAATATCAATGCCGCGAGCTGCGATATCCGTGGCCACTAAGACTCTAATTTTATCTCTTTTAAAGTATTTTATTGCCCGATCCCTGGCGCCCTGAGATTTATTGCCGTGAATAGCGGCGGCAGAAATTTCTTCCTTTTGCAAATGTCTCACAATTCTATCGGCACCATGCTTAGTACGCGAAAAAACTAAAACCTTCCTAAATGATTTTTTTTTCATCAATTCTTTTAATAGTTGCGGTTTATGGGATTTTTCAACGGGCAAAAGAGTGTGCACCACTTTATCGGCGATAGTTCCTTGGGGAGCAATATTGATCATGGTGGGATTTGTTAAGAAGTTGTTCGCCAACTTAATAACCGCTTCATTCATAGTGGCAGAAAATAACAGACCTTGTTTTTTCACCGGCAGCAGATCAATAATTTTCTGTACATCGTGGATAAAGCCCATATCCAGCATTTTATCGGCCTCATCTAAAACGAAAACTTCTAATTGATCAAAGAAAATATGCCCCTGTTTTATCAGATCGAGTAGCCGTCCAGGGGTGGCGACTAAAACGTCAAGGCCTTTTGCCATAGCTGCAATCTGCGGGCAATGCCCGACACCACCGTAGATTGAGAATATTTTTAACAGGCTACTTTTACCAAAGGTCTTGAAAGTCTCTTCAATTTGATGCGCCAACTCTCGCGTCGGGGCCAAGACGAGGGCACGCATACGCGCCGGTTTTGCTTTTAATTTAGGGGTGCTTAATCTTTGAATCATCGGCAATGCAAAAGCCGCCGTCTTCCCAGTCCCTGTTTGGGCGATTCCCAGCAGGTCGACTCCCGCGAGTAATTTTGGTATCGCCAACTGTTGGATCTCAGTGGCGCTGACAAATTGATTTTTGATAAGAGCTTTTTGAATTGTTTCAGATAATTCCCACTGCAGAAATTGGGTCAAATAAACCACCTTTTTAATATTGTCTATGCGGCCCGAACAGCAAAGACAGAGGAGTTCATTTAGGGGCGTTCGGCAGGCTCCTTATCCCATCGCAGCATATTTTTGTCAATGCAAAAAAGGTTGGGGACAGTCTTTCTCATAAACTGTCCCCAACCTCTTTTTTCTCTAAGATCTCTTAGATCTCTTAGCTGATATTATTGCCCCTGTCCTTCCATTCTTAATTTTTTCAACACGATCTCCCCTTCGAAGGGAACCATAATGGTTTTAAAGACTGCATTTGGTGCAAAACAATAAGTACCCACTGATTTTTTGCTATTGATATTCACCACACCAATCGCGAGGACTCCTTTATCGCCAACAACATTGATCAGGTCATAAAATATGGGTCCCAGACGATCAAAACAGGCGTTTAGCGTGATTTTCAGGGTAACCTTTGTACCGTAACCCATACAGGTCACATGACCAGGTTGAGGGTTTCTTGGGCAGATCGGGGCCATTTTGACGATCTCAACTTGCGCCTCTGTCAAGTAGCTGTCGCTATCTAAAAGCTCTACATAATTTGCAAAAACTGATGTTGCAAAAGCATTGAGGGAAAAGAAAGCGGCCAAAACGACGATTAAATTTTTCATTTTTTCTCCTTTAAGTTGATGTTACTAAAAATAATTTTCAGAACGAGGGTGAAATTAATACAGAGTCTATTGAAATACAAAACAAATAATATTAACAAAATATTAAATGATACTTAATATGATTGATCTCAATAAACTAAAATACTTTCAAGTAACCGCTAATACGGGGACTCTCATTGCTGCGTCAAAAATTCTTCACGTCAGCACTTCCGCTATCTATCAGGCGATTAAAAAGCTAGAAGTTGAACTTAATGTTCATTTATTCTTCCGCTCCGGGAAAAAATACATCCTCACCCAGGATGGTCTAGTATTACTTAAGATTTTTCAACATTTTAAACTAGAGTTCGAGTCATTTTGTCACGAACGCAGTTTAGCAGATAAAGACTTCAAGGGTGAAATTCGCATAGGTCTACCGCTCAATTATTCAAAATGTATTTTTACCGATTTAATTAAAAAATTTTCCATCGACTATCCACAAATGACCTTTAACCTATGCATTGGAGAGACCAATCATATCCTCAAAATGGTTGAACAATTTCAACTGGATCTTGCCATCGTCGACGAAAGTGCAAACCGGGAATTAAAAAATAAAATATGCAAAGAAATGATTTATCGTGAGGAATTAGTGATGGTCAGCAGTGCAAACTTTAACATCGTCGGCGCTGAAGAAATGCAAAGATACCCTCATCTGGCCTATTCTGCCGATCAATCTTTATTAAAGTCTTGGTACCAAAATCAATTTCAACAAAAGGCACATCTTAAGCACACGCATATTGTCGACAATGTGGAAACTGTCCTCGCCCTCATCTCTGCTGATATGGGCCTCGGAATTGTGCCAAAAACTTTAGTGGAGAAGGCGATCGCGCAGAAAAAACTTATTTGCCATGGAGATTTAGAAAAAAAATTTTACAATAACCTCTATCTCATCCAAAACTTAGACGCTATTCCTAACAAAGTGATGAAAATATTTTTGCAACGTTTTAAAAATCAATAACAAGGAACGCAAACTTATTAGCAATGTAAACTTATTAACTTGCCGATTTAACATCCAATTTTTATAGGGACCGCTAACGACGGCAGTGATTTTTAAAATATATTTCGAGCGCAATCACCTTTCTTAATTTTTTACACCATTTCTTCTTATCCCGCGGAAAAGACCTCTTAAAATTCCCACGAAAGGCGCCATACTTAACTCTGGCATGAGTCAGCCGCAGCTCATCGACGAGAGCAATCATTTGCTCTCTTGCAAAATCAGATAAAAGAGACTTGATTTCCACAAAAATTTTCGTCTCGCTGTGAAACCTCTTAATGGAGTCCAGCACCTCTGTCATAGTCGGCACCAGGGGGGCATATTTTTTTAATTCACTATAGGTCATTTGTTTAACTTTTTTCAGCTCACCTGCGGGGCCCAACAAATACCCATCGTGCATGGCCACTAAAACACCATCCCCAGTTTCTCTCAGATCAAATTCTATAGTTCCCCAATTCTTAGTCTCTGCGCCATATTTTTGATACAAAGCTTCTAATGCTTGCAAAGAATTTTCAGGTAAATTGGCAGACAACGATCCCTTGCCACCACCTAAGCGATGCCCTTTATTTTTCCGCCCCGCCGCGCTTACAGTATTCGTTATTGTCAATAACAATAGTAAAAGTATCATTTTTTTCATATTGTCCTGCTCCCCCATACCGAGAAACGGTATTGCTTAAGGCCCACTTTTTTTTTATGCAAGTCTTTTAACCGGAAAAGGGTATTAAAGCTTGCGCACTGTAGGTATTTTTAAAATGCGATGGGGTGCACCCACGAGTATAGCGAAAAAAATATATACTCAATGCATCAGGATAGACTTTTTGAAAACGAGGTTTTTATTTTTTGGGTTTGGTATAGCTTTTAGGGTTAAAAGGAACAGACTCCATATCATCGAATGAAACCTTTTGGTACATATGGCGCCCAGTAGCTTGATTCACTCGCAAGAGTTCTCTGCCTTGAACCTCGTCATAATCAGTGATGATGACATTAAAAGTCGATTGCACGTTGCAGGTAAAAAATTCACTCACCATTTTATTGAAGTCACTAATGGTCATATGTAAGGGGTGGTTTTTTTTGCTCCCTTTGGCCAAAAAACAGGTGATATTGTTTATGGGGTTTTTCACCACTCCGGTAAAGCGCAGGGTCTTGGGCCTTAAGATTTTTTTAAACTTATTGGGGATGGAGGAATGCAGTTCAAAGATAAATTCGGAGCCAATTCTTTGCAATTTATCTTGAAATTTATGGGATAAGACCACTCTGCAACGATCATCTTTTTCTTTCATAGAGAAGCCCTGTAGGCCACCTGTAGCGACAATGGCAAATTCATTCCTTTTTTTTAATGAAAGCTTTTTTAAATTTATTTCTTTTTTCAGGGTGCATTGAATACGATCGATATTGCCACCAGGCACCACTACTTCGCCAGTCTCCTGACTCTTGTCTTTAGACCAAACGGCAACGCTAAAAATTAAGCAAAAAAGTGTCGCGAATCTCATGAAAACTTCTCCCTTTAAATGATAACAGCCTATCGGGAAAATATAAAAAATCATGAGCTGAATCATACCCCTTATAACGCACCAACTCGTCGAATAGAATTGACCAAACAAAGCAAACAGAGCGCTGGTATTGCCATTATAAGTACAAAATAGTCGTATCAATTAAACGAATTTATTGCTAATCAGACCCAATGAAAAGTTTCAATTTACTATAACTTCCCGTACGATTACTTATGCAGAACATTACTATTTCGACAGATTTATCCTATATTTTCCTCTTTTTTATGGTTTTATTAATCCCCAAGGTGCTGCTCAGGTTTCGCATCCCAGTGGGGATTTCCTGTCTCTTTCTGGGCGTTATTACCAGTATGACCCTTGGTTGGTACCAGAATGATCAAATCATCATCCTCTTGTCGAGATTGGGTATCACTTCTCTTTTTTTATTCGCCGGATTAGAAATAGAAATTGAAGAATTAAAAAAGGACTGGAAAACCCTCGCAAAATACTTGGGTAAATCACTTAGCGTTTTATTTGCCTCTGCCTATGTCCTGGGAATCTTTTTTAACTTAGACTTTAGAGTTTCCTTAATCTTGGCCATTGGTATTTTCACGCCTTCAACAGGGTTTATCCTCAATTCACTAAAGAATTATCAATTTACCGTAGAACAACAATATTGGATTCGCTCAAAAGCTATATCAAAAGAAATCGCCGCCATTTTAATACTCTTTTTTGCTTTGCAGTCGCAAAGTATCCAAGGGCTGATTGTCTCAAAATTAGTGCTGATCTTTCTGGTTATCGCCCTCCCTATTATTTTTAAATTTTTTCTCAAATCCATCGCCCCTTACGCCCCCGACTCTGAAATGAGTTTTTTAATTATTATGGCCTTAGTCTGCGGCGTGATTACAAAAGAGATTGGTACCTACTACCTCGTTGGTGCCTTTATTGTCGGTCTCGTTGCCAGTCAATTCCGCCATTTTATGGATAGCGAAAAATCTCATTCCCTGCTCAATTCTGTCACCGCATTTTTCTCTATTTTCATTCCCTTCTATTTTTTTAATGCAGGGCTATCCTTTACCAACGATTTTCTAACCCTTAAGGGTCTTGCCATTGGCATTTTATTTTCATTAGTCTTTATCCCGATACGATTATTTTTAGTTATTTCGAGTATTCGATTCTTCTTAAAGGATTTTTGGGGCCATAAAAGACAAATATCCATATCCCTTTTGCCCAATTTGATTTTTGGACTCGTGATAGCCACAATTTTAAAAGACAGGTTTAGCATCGACCCAGATATTATTTCTGGTCTCGTTGTTTATACGGTCGTAACGTCTATTATCCCTTCTATCGTTTTTAAAAAGGCCAATCCATCCACTTATGATTTTAGAAAAGTTGGTCAAAACCGCTAACACAAAAGGTTTGTATGCAGTCTAAAAATAAATTTTACTCTCTTATAGGGCTTTTATTTTTATCTTCCTGTGCCAATAACTTTCACAGCATTATGCGTAAAGGAGGGCCAGGTGCCGATAAAAAAAATCCCGTGTTTTTTATACCCGAGAAAATTTTAGGTAAATCCGAAATATATTTCACCGTAGAAATACCAAAAGGCTCGCGGGATAAATACGAACTCCGCACGGCCACGGGACAAATCATCAATGACCGCAGACTTTGCCCGCGAAAAATCCCAGGGACACATCAAATCATCGAACAATTTCCTAGCAATTATGGCATTTCGCCGGGGCGTTTTAGTCAAGATGGCGACCCGATTGACATGGTTGTACTAGGCGGTGATGAAAAATATCGAAGCATGGTAGAAAAAAATCAAGTCACTCCACAAATTGTTAGAATCATCGGCATCATGAAAATGTCAGGATGTGATAAGGGGCCCTGTCTCAACGATAAAGAATGGTTTCAAGACTGGAAAGTTTTAGCAATCGATCCTTCTGATAAAATATACGCAAACGTTTTCTCCTACCTCGACTTGAAACCAACGATTTTAAAACAGCTGACTCTTTTTTGGTCAAATTATAAAGGATACAAAACTGGCAAAGATGGAAAACCCTATCCCATAACACGAGTAACAGGGTATTTAACAGAAAAGCAAGCGACTTTGTTTTTACAAAAATTCAAAATCGTCGACAGACAAAAAGAATTTATGTCCTGTGCTCAATATTTTCAAAAACTCCTTTTTAATAAAAATACTTTGGCGCATTTTGACTATCCGAAGCCCGATAAAAAATTTGTCCATTGCCTAAACCAAATCTGGTTTCCACCATTTTTCATGTCTCGCTACAATTACGACTTTTTTATGGAGTATAGTGCTTATCAACTGATCCGCATCAAACTAAAGCATCTTGTAAAGTTTGATAATGCGCTCTCTTATATGCACCATTTGAAAAATCAAAACTCACCTCATTACCGATTTGTCAGCTATGACTCCCCTAGTCCTGGTACTGGTAATGCAATCTTTGAATGGGTTAAGACGAAAAATAGAAACAGGGGTTGCAATGAAAACAAAACCCAACAACATTATTCTAAAAGACCTCTTGTGGATCACGAATATGAATAAGATTTTTTTTATTTTTTAGATACAAAAACATCGCCAGAGGAATAAGCCCATGGGGCAACCTAATAAGCGTTTGCAGAATCCATTGATGGGAACTCATTGCCAATAAGTCAAAATCAAAATACGCAAGCACCCTGGCACAGGCCGTGATGGTCCCCCAAATCACTGCAAAGCCGAGCCCATATAATTCCGTTCTTGGAATAAAAAGGTAAATGCAAGCAATAAAGTCCAAGCTCCCGGCCACCAACAAAAGATTGCGCGCAAGCGCCTCACTAACTCCCAAGACTATGATCAACATATCGACAAATGTTCCTGGCACCGGGTGAATCCCTAGGGCAAACATACCATGACCAATAAAGGTTAAGGCAATGATCATTTTAATATACAATGTATACTTGCTGAAATTTTGCTTATGATAGAGTGCCAAATAGTATATTGCGGGCGCACAAACCTGAAGTGAATGTTCTATCAACAGACCCAAATAAAACTGCCTCTGCATAAATTCCAGTAGCGCCAACAAAAATAAGCATAAAAATCCCACCCATAACAATTTTCCCAATTGTTTTGAGCTTTCAGTTAAGCACAAACTCACCAATGCCATACAGAGAAAAAACACCCCAAAAGCCTTAGTAAAAACCAGCATAAAGGTCTCTATAGAAGAATTTATTACAAAGGCATGCCAGCTAAGATGAGTATAAGATTCTATAAAATTTTTGAACAACTCTTCATTAAGAAAAAATCCCCTAAAGGGGCCATCCCAAAATAAATATTGCCAACCCCTTCCTAAAAAAAGCAGAAAACAAGAGAGTTTTAAAATTAAAATGAATTGAGAAAGCGGCGAATTTAACTTATTCAATGGTCACCACAGGCCCATTGGCAGGATTCCATACCTCTAGCTCAGTAGGCAAAGTAAAGCGTTCTAACAAATCTACAGGTGTCACCTCCATGGCATTATCCACTTTGATAGTGCGCATCTCGATTTTCCCTTCATCCACAAATACCCACTTAAATTGATTGAATTTTCCACTATCTCGAGTCCAATTTTTATTATCGTCTGCGGACCTCAAGGGTGCACCCCAAGTCCCCTCTCCCACGTACACCGTACCCATTTCGTCATCTCTAACAAAACCTTCATCGTGCCCACGTTCGAGAGAGGGCCTTATCGGCCAAGTAGACTTAACCGCGTGGGAATCCGATTCAAAAACCACGTCCATACCATAGTCATAAAAAACTCCGGCCCAAAACTTATAAGTTGCCGTTCCCTCATTTTTGCTGCTGACATGGGGCCGCATGGAGCGATGATAGGAAGCCACCCGCCACAGCACATGGCTATTTTTTTTGAGATCATTGATCAACCAATTTGTTTGCTCACCGGCAATGGAATGCTCAGTATTCAATACGTAGGTACGCAATAATCCCCCGGCGATAGTCAGCGCATAATAATTATCTTTCGATAACCAAAAGAGTTCATGCAAGACAGAATTGGCATCTTCGTGATTTCCCCGCGCTGTGATAACTGGTGTCACTCGCCCATCGTCCCCATGCGTGAGTTGCCAATCATCAAACCAACGCCACCATTGATTGCCACTCCCCTTATCAGTCATATCCCCACCAAAAAGAACAAAATGTGGTTTCAATTTTCTTACTAAGAGATTCGCCAATTGCCTAGGCCCTCGATTATTTCGCGAATCCCCACCCGCAATAAATGAAATCCTAGCATCCCTCCCATCGGGCAATGTATCCACATAATATCTCTTGCTCGTACCAAAAGAGTTTTGCACCAAAAAATAATATCGTGTAGCGGGCCGCAGTTCTTTTAAATGCACAAAAGCGTTGTAATGATTTTTATAACGAGAATAGTGATCGGGCGCAGCCGAATAAGCATACTCCTGACTCTTTAATCCATGATCTTGCGTATCGAAATAGACTCTATCATCTTCCTTTTTAGATTTTTTATGGCGATTCCAACCAATCATAAGCGAAGTCGCCGGATCACTTTTAAACATGGCACGAATATGTATGGGTGGACGCTTTTTTTCTTCTACTGAATTACAACCATTAATAATTAAGCAACCAACAATAATCAGTACCATTTGTGCCACTTTAAAACCGATCCCCATCCTGACAAACTCCGTTAAAAGAAAACAATATAGACCCTATTAAAGAATACACGATCACGTCATTTAAAGTAAAAGATCCCCACAACAGACGAGTATCAAAGTCAAGAAATCTCGATTTAGCATGACCTATAAATGACGACTACCATCTGCATAAAAAGGCCTTTCACCCAAACACTCCAACTCTACCACCAACAACCATCCCTATAGACCCAACCTCACCGGAAACACAACCCATCTCACCACCAAAACTCACTTCCCATCCTTTTCCATCCACGCCGCTCACCGCCACCCAAATTTCTTTTCCATCAACGCCGCTCACCGCCACTCACCGCCACTCACCGTCACCAAATTTACTTTTCCACCCACGCCGCTCGCCGCCACCAAATTTACTTTTCCACCCACGCCGCTCACCGCCATCCAACTTACTTTTCCACCCACGCCGCTCACCGCCATCCAGCTTTCATTTCCATCAACGCCGCTCACCCTCACCCAGCTTTCTTTTCCATCCACGCCGCTCACCGCCACCCAAATTTCTTTTCCATCCACGCCGCTCACCGTCACTCAGCTTTCTTTTCCATCAACGCCGCTCATCGCCATCCAGCTTACTTTTCCATCAACGCTGCTCACCGTCACCCTAATTTACTTCTCCATCAACGCTGCTCGCCGTCATGCGAATTTACTTCTCCATCAACGCCGCTCACCGCCACCCAGCTTTCTTTTCCATCAAAGCCGCTCACCGTCACCAAAATTTACTTTTCCATCAACGCCGCTCATCGCCACCCAATTTACTTTTTCATCAACGCTGCTCACCGTCACCCAGCTCTATTTTCCATCAACGCTGCTTACCGTCACTC
>Ga0316206_1001058_pt1 | contig 28000 bp, 30 predicted proteins | sample 6monthpyrite_MG_FD_204942 | JGI IMG/M metagenome (GOLD analysis project Ga0316206, IMG submission 204942) | Microbial mat bacterial communities from mineral coupon in-situ incubated in ocean water Damariscotta River, Maine, United States -... | ecosystem: Environmental > Aquatic > Marine >... | reverse complement strand
GGTAACCTGACATAGTAAATACAGGGTTCTCTTTTGAGAGTTGAAAGAGAGGTAGTATACATGACAAAACAGATCGGGAATAACAGATGAAACCGAACGAATCTCAAATCAGGCAGGCACTTGAGCAAGCAGAACAAATATATGCGCATGGTGAAGATAAATCTTATATCGCCCAGACACTGCTTTATTTCAGCCGTCGGCTGGAAAAGCTTGAAAAAGTGCAGGAGGCGGCGAGCCAGTACCTGACATTTGGTCAGGACGAGCATGCACACAGCGTGTTATTGCTGGCGGTTGAAGCCGTACGCAAGCAGGAAGCCCATGAAAAGCTGGATGACCAGCACGATTTCGGTCTGTAGGGAGCAGTCGCGGGCTGCGAAAGCCCATGCGTGAGCGCTGGTTTATCACTCTGATTTTTAAGGAATATATTAGTCATGTCTGTCCGGCTGGGGTATAATGCCTGGCTTATTTCGTTAGTTACTGAATTGTTACGGGTTTTTGATATGCCTATTTATGAATATAAATGCTCAGAATGCGAACATACATTAGACAAGCTGCAAAAGATGTCTGATGATCCATTGATCGATTGTCCGAAATGTGGCAAACCCGGACTGAAAAAGATGATTTCGGCTGCGGGCTTCCGCCTTAAAGGCAGCGGCTGGTATGAGACTGATTTTAAATCCGGCTCTAAAAAGAATGTTGCAAGTTCGGACAAGAAGTCAGGGTCTGGATCGGCCAAAACCAAATAAATGGCTACATTAAAAAAATATCTGCTTGCAGGCATTCTGGTCTGGTTGCCGCTGGGAGTAACCGTGCTGGTGGTGCGATTGTTTGTCGATCTGATGGACAAAACCCTGACCCTGATCCCGCCGCAATACACACCTGAACAGGTTTTAGGATTTTCGATTCCGGGCTTTGGTGTGATTTTGTCTGTCGCAATTATCCTGCTGACAGGTATGATCGCGGCAAACCTGCTGGGTAGTAAGCTGGTTAAGCTCTGGGAATACATCCTGTCACGTATTCCCTTGGTTCGCTCCGTTTATTCGGCAGTCAAACAGCTCACAGAAACCCTGTTTTCGCCTTCAGGCCAGTCTTTTCGTAAGGTTTTGATGATTGAGTACCCGCGCCGCGGCCTGTGGACCCTGGCCTTTCAGACCGGAACCGATATAGGCGAAGCACAGTTGAAAACAGGTGAAGATGTGGTCAATGTTTATGTCCCGACTACACCTAATCCGACATCCGGCTTTTTTCTGATGATCCCGAAAAAAGATATCATTGAACTGGATATGAGTGTCGATGATGGCCTGAAAATGATTATATCCATGGGCGTAATGGTTCCAGATCCGGAAACCATGCCTGTGAAGGCTGAAAACACACAGAAATAGCAAAAAAAGCCTGCTTTTCCTTGCACCATAGCAGCCAAAAACGTAACATTTCCGGTCTTCGGTGAGGCAGCTAATGCTGTGCTTGCCAGCACCCTGTATTTTGTAAAATTTTGGAAGAAACACTATGCGCAGCCATTATTGCGGACACTTGAATGAAAGCCATCTGGATCAGGAAGTCGAGATTTCCGGTTGGGTCCATCGCCGTCGAGATCACGGCGGAGTTATCTTCATAGACCTGAGAGACCGTGAAGGTTTGGTGCAGGTTGTTTTTGATCCGGATTTACCGGATATGTTTGCAATTGCCGAGCGTGTTCGCAGTGAATATGTATTACGTATCAAGGGTCGCGTTCGCGCACGCCCGGAAGGTACCGTGAATGATGACCTGGCAACAGGGGCGATTGAAATACTGGGGCTTGAGCTGGAAATACTTAATACGGCCGAGACACCTCCGTTCCAGACAGATATCGATGATAATGAAGTCTCGGAAGAACTGCGCTTACGTTACCGCTATATCGATTTACGTCGCCCGCGTATGTTGCAGCGTTTGCAGATACGTTCAAAAATCACACGCGTACTGCGCGAATATCTTGATGACAATGGTTTTATGGATATTGAAACGCCGATGCTGACCAAGGCCACGCCTGAAGGTGCTCGTGATTATCTGGTGCCCAGTCGCACACATCCAGGTGAGTTTTTTGCATTACCGCAGTCACCTCAGATATTTAAACAATTATTAATGATGTCAGGCCTGGATCGTTATTACCAGATCGTACGTTGCTTCCGTGATGAAGACCTGCGTGCAGATCGTCAGCCCGAGTTTACCCAGCTTGATATCGAAACGTCATTCCTTTCTGAAGAACAAATTATGGAAATGACCGAGAACATGATCCGCGAGTTGTTTGCGAAGGTACTGGAAGAACCACTACATAAACCATTTCCGCAAATGACCTATGCCGAGGCGATGAAACGTTTTGGTTCTGACAAGCCTGACTTGCGTATTTCACTGGAATTGACGGATGTTGATGACGTGATGAAAGACGTCGAGTTTAAGGTTTTCTCCGGGCCAGCGAATGATGCCAGTGGTCGTGTTGCTGCATTGAGAGTGCCAAATGGCAGTACGTTGTCGCGTAAACAGATTGATGAATACACTAAATACGTTAGCATCTATGGTGCACGTGGTCTGGCTTATATTAAAGTAAACGAAGTGGCAAAAGGCCGTGAAGGTATGCAGTCTCCGATCCTGAAATTCCTGCCCGACGAAGCCATTAGCACAATCATGGAGCGCGCCGGTGTTGAAGATGGTGACCTGGTGTTCTTCGGTGCAGATAAAGCAAAAGTTGTAAACGAAGCGTTAGGTGCGCTGCGTGTGAAACTGGGCCATGATCTGGATATGGTTGAACATGGCTGGAAGCCGTTATGGGTTGTGGACTTCCCGATGTTTGAATATGATGAAAAAGACAAGCGCTGGGTATCCCTGCACCATCCGTTCACATCGCCAAAAGAAGAACATATTGATTTGCTGGATACCGATCCGGGTGCCTGTACTTCCCGTGCCTATGACATGATTCTGAATGGTACCGAACTCGGTGGCGGCTCTATGCGTATTTATCGCTCGGAAGTTCAGGAAAAAGTATTTAAAAACCTCGGGATTGATGACAAGGAAGCAGAAGACAAATTCGGCTTCCTGCTCAAGGCATTAAAGTACGGTTGTCCACCTCATGGCGGTATCGCATTCGGACTGGACAGACTGGTGATGCTGATGACTGGCGCCGCATCTATTCGTGACGTGATGGCCTTCCCGAAAACCCAGTCAGCGAGTTGTCCGTTGACCGATGCACCATCTGAAGTCAGTAATAACCAGTTACGCGAGCTTGCCATTCGTCTGCGTAAACCGGCTGTTGAAGAGAAAGGGTAACGCACTGTACTTTCGTCATGCCGGCGCAGGCTGGCATCCCGAAACCATCTGAACCCTCTGGATTCTGGCTTTTGCCAGAATGACGGAGATGGAAATCTGTTAAAGCTTTGAGTCCTTCGCATTCTCTGCGTTAAATGAAATACATGCTTTTCGTATCGTCATGCCGGCGCAGGCCGGCATCCAGAAACTATCGGAACCCTCTGGATTCTGGCCTTCGCCAGAATGATGCATGAATAGATACTTATAACTCAGGCGTCCTGGTGGTTTAACATCTTTTGTAACGTTTATGTAAAAAGTATATAAATTACTTTCAGTCCGTTTGCTAAAAATCCCACGAAACCATATTCTTTCCACTATGGAAACCGTCTTACTCTTACATGGCATCTGGATGAAATCACTGGTGATGCGTCCGTTGGCAGCGCGTTTGCGTGAGGCGGGTTTCAAAACGCGATGTTTTAGTTATCCGAGTGTTAATCGTTCTCCGGCTGAAAATGCACGTTTATTACATGAATTTGTCAAAAATGAGCAAGCTCCGTTACATTTTGTCGCTCATAGTCTGGGTGGCATCGTCCTGATGCACTATTTTGACCAGTATAACGAAACGCGGCAGGGCAGGGTTGTCATGCTGGGTTCGCCAATAAATGGTAGTGAAAACGCACGTGTCTTTAATAATATACCGGTTGTACAGCGTGCGTTGGGTAAAAGCATTGATCATGGGCTGTTGGGTGATATTCCCCGTTGGAACGGAAAGCATGAATTGGGAGTAATCGCGGGTACAAAAGGCATGGGTCTGGGTAAGATCATTACACGCAGCGACAGACCCAGTGACGGTACAGTCTATGTCGAGGAGACCCGAATAGCGGAATGCCATGACTTTATAGCTTTGCCTGTCAGTCACTCGACGATGTTGTTTTCTGCCAGTGTTGCCAGGCAGGTTGCCAGCTTCCTGCATGAAGGTCATTTCCAGGTCGAGATCTGAAGTGAAAAACAGCCGCAGATAATGTTATTATCAGGTAAATTTAACGTATTAAACGATACCAGAGGTTAAGCATGGCAGGACATAGTAAATGGGCAAATATCAAACACCGCAAAGCAGCACAGGATGCCAAGCGCGGCAAGCTATTTACCAAGCTGATTCGTGAGCTGACCGTTGCGGCGAAAATGGGTGGTGCAGAGGCAGAATCGAACCCGCGACTCAGGGATGCTGTGAGCAAGGCCTTGTCTGCGAATATGACGCGTGACACCATTGACCGTGCGATCAAGCGTGGAGCGGGTGCAAGTGAAGGCGATAACTATGATGAAGTGACCTATGAAGGATATGGCACTAATGGTGTCGCAATTCTGGTCGATTGTTTAACCGATAATATTAATCGTACGGTTTCTGAAGTGCGTCATGCATTCAGTAAATCTGGCGGTAACCTTGGTACAGATGGCTCGGTGGCTTACCTGTTTAGCAAGACGGGGGTTGTAAGCTATCCACCCGGTACAGATGAAGATGCAATTATGGAACAGGCACTCGATGCAGGAGCAGAAGACGTGGTGACCAATGATGATGGCAGTATCGATGTCATTACCACACCTGAAAGTTTTACCGATGTGAAAGAAGCCATGGTTGCGGCGGGTCTGGAACCTCAGCATGCCGAAGTGGAAATGAAAGCCTCAACCTCGGTTGATCTGGATCTTGAGAATGCAGAAAAAATCATGCGTCTGATTGATATGCTTGAAGACCTGGATGATGTACAGAACGTGTATTCCAATGCTGATTTCTCTGAAGAAGTGATGGCGCAGCTTTAATGCAGATTACGCGTATTCTTGGTGTTGACCCGGGGTCACGTATTACCGGATACGGCGTCATTGAATTGCAGGGCCGGCAACAAAACTATATAGCAAGTGGTTGTATAAGAACTCGCAGTGATGATATTCCTGGCAGGCTGCGTGAAATTTTTGATGGCTTGCTGGAAATTACCGCAGAATATCAACCAACGGAAATGGCAATCGAACAGGTGTTTATGCATCGTAATGCAGATTCAGCTTTAAAGCTGGGGCAGGCACGTGGTGCAGCTATTTGCGCGTGTGGTACCCATGATCTCAGTATTTCTGAATACAGCCCCCGTGAAATCAAACAGGCCGTTGTTGGCAAAGGTAGTGCGAGTAAGGAGCAGGTTCAACATATGGTGACGGCGATATTGTCCCTGAATGCAACACCACAGGCTGATGCTGCAGACGCACTGGCCATCGCGCTATGTCACATCAACATGAGTCGGGGTCTGAATGCGATGCCGGGTGTTCAGGGCAAACGTGGAGGACGACTACGTTGATAGGTCGATTGAAAGGTATATTGCTGGAGAAACAGGCACCGTTGTTACTGATAGATGTGCAGGGGGTCGGTTATGAAGTATCGGCACCGATGTCGACTTTTTATGTACTGCCTGAATTGAATCAAAGTATTACGTTATTTATTCAAATGATCGTGCGCGAGGACAGCCAGACTCTGTACGGTTTCGCGAGCGAGAACGAACGCAGCCTGTTCCGTAGCCTGATCAAGGTAAATGGTGTAGGTGCACGGATGGCGTTAACAATTCTCTCAGGAATGTCGGCACAGGAATTTATTAACTGTATCGAACATGAAGATACGGCCACACTGGTACGCTTGCCGGGTGTTGGTAAGAAAACAGCCGAACGTCTGGTTGTAGAAATGAAAGATCGGCTTAAAGATTTACTTTCAGTCTCTGCTTCGGTAATGCCTGGTAAGCCGGTTGAGGTAGTTGCTAATGACGCAGCCGCAGATGCGGTCAGTGCACTGATTGCGCTAGGTTATAAACCACCCGAAGCAAGTCGTATGGTTCGGTCAGTCGAGAATATGGCTGAATTCAGTAGTGAAGAGCTGATTCGTCAGGCTTTACAAGCATCGGTAACATAGGTTTGGAATAAAAATGATCGAATCCGACAGACTGATATCAGGAAAGGAAAGTAACGACGATGAAGCCGTCGATCGTGCAATTCGCCCGGTTACACTTGCAGACTATGTGGGGCAGCCTCATGTGCGTGAGCAAATGGATATTTTTATGCAGGCCAGTCGTGAGCGCAAGGAAGCACTGGATCATGTTTTGATTTTCGGCCCACCTGGCCTGGGTAAAACCACTCTGGCACATATTATTGCGCATGAAATGGATGTAAACCTGCGACAAACATCCGGCCCTGTGCTGGAACGTCCCGGTGACCTGGCTGCATTACTGACCAATCTTGAGCCTCATGATGTTTTATTTATTGATGAAATCCATCGCCTTAGTCCGGTAGTAGAAGAAGTCTTGTACCCTGCCATGGAAGACTATCAACTGGATATCATGATTGGTGAAGGCCCGGCCGCACGATCAATTAAACTCGACCTGCCCCCGTTTACACTGGTAGGCGCTACGACACGAGCCGGTTTGTTAACTTCACCGTTACGTGACCGTTTTGGCATTGTACAGCGACTGGAGTTTTATAATGAGCAGGATTTGTGTTCTATCGTAAAACGTTCGGCAAAAATACTGAACCTGAACATGCAAGCGGAAGGAGCGATTGAAATAGCCAGGCGTTCTCGCGGAACACCAAGGATTGCGAATCGTTTACTACGGCGAGTGCGTGATTATGCGCAGGTTAAAACACAGGGTGTAATCAACTGCGAAGCCGCAGATGCGGCAATGAAAATGCTTAAGGTTGATGCCTGTGGTTTTGATCAGATGGACCACAAACTATTAACAACGATTATTGAGAAGTTTGATGGAGGCCCGGTTGGCCTGGACAGTCTTGCAGCAGCTATTGGAGAGGAAAGAGGCACCATAGAAGATGTGCTGGAGCCGTATCTGATCCAGCAGGGTTTTATCATGCGAACTCCGCGCGGCAGGATAGCGACTCCAAATGCATATTTGCATTTTGGACTGAAGCCGCCAACAACTAAGTTAATGGGGAGTGATCTTTCAGGCGACCTTTTTGGTAGTCAGGATGAGATATCTGACGAATAAAAATTGAATGAACTTTACACGCATCGTGAGGTCGTAAAAGACAAGGTGAAAATGTTGTGAAAATTTTTCAATGGCCTGTACGCATATATTACGAAGACACAGATAGCGGCGGTGTTGTATACCATACAAATTATTTGAAATTTATGGAGCGTGCAAGAACCGAACAGTTTCGCAGTTATGGTATAGAGCAGGACAAATTGATTAAAGAGGATGAAATTATTTTTGCAGTGCGTTCGCTCAATGTTGATTATCTGAAGCCGGCACATTTTAATGATTTGCTGGAAGTCAGTTCCCGGGTTTCACAGGTAGGTAAGGCAAGCCTTGTGTTCAAGCAGGGAATCAGCCGTAGCGCTGATGATACGTTGTTGTGTGAAGCTGAAGTCAAGGTGGCATGTTTGTCCGTTGATGGATTGCGCCCCTGTGCAATTCCTTCCCATATTATGAATGAGATCAAATTATGAATACTGATATGTCTTACTGGCATTTGATCAGCAATGCCAGCCCGGTTGTGCAGGTTGTGATGGCATTGCTGATGCTGGCTTCGTTAATGTCCTGGACATTTATTTTCCGTAAATGGCGACAGGTTAAACAGGCACGCAGGGCAGCTGACAGTTTTGAAAAACGTTTTTGGTCGGGTGGTGATCTCGGAACAATTTATAAACAGGTGCAGAACAGGCGCGGTAAAACAGTCGGGATGGAAAGTATTTTCGAGTCAGGATTCAAGGAGTTTGCACGCTTACGGAAACAAAGCAAAGCCGCAGCGATGGATGTGCTCGAAGGGGCGCAGCGTTCCATGCGGGTTGCACAGGCAAAAGAAATGGAAGACCTTGAGACGCATCTGTCTTTTCTGGCAACGGTTGGTTCAACCAGTCCGTATGTGGGCTTGTTTGGTACCGTCTGGGGTATTATGAATTCGTTTCGAGCACTGGGAAATGTGGAGCAGGCTACCTTATCACTAGTAGCACCGGGTATTGCAGAAGCCTTGATAGCAACAGCCATAGGCCTGTTTGCAGCCATTCCTGCGGTTGTCGCGTATAACCGATTTGTGAATCATGTTGAGCGCATGGATAATCGTTACGATACCTTTTCAGATGAATTTTCGACTATCCTGCAGCGTTATGCACATGAGCAGAAGGTCTGATTGATTCATGGCGAAGGATAAAGTTAAAAAGCGGCCGATGTCTGAAATCAATGTTGTTCCCTACATTGACGTCATGCTGGTGTTGCTGGTTATTTTTATGATTACTGCACCTTTGTTAACTCAGGGCGTCAAGGTTAATCTGCCTCAGGCCAGTGCCAAGCCGATGCAAAGTCATAAATTAAAACCAATTGTAATCAGTGTGGATGAAAAAGGTCTGTTTTATCTCGATATTGGCGACAACCCGAAAAAGCCGATTGATGCTGCCACATTGGTTGCGAGAATACAGGCGGTGCGCAGAATCAAAAAAGGCACGCCGGTGATGGTACGTGGCGATGAAGATGTACCTTATAAGCGGGTTATGGATGCGATGGTGCTGGCACAGAAAGCCGGTGTACCCAGTGTGGGGTTGATTACACGTAACCCGGAAGCGGGCAGGTAAGGTATCGCATAATGTGGAGCTGGTTTACACGATATGGCCTGTCTTTTTCGTTGGCACTGATACTTCATGTGCTTGTGATTACCGGCTTATTTTTCAGTTTTACCAATAAGCCGCTACAAACCCGAACGCCGGGCGTGAAAAAACAGAATGTGATACAGGCAGTCGCTGTAAATGAGTCGCAGATTCAGTCAGAGATTAATAAGCTCAGGCGTGCACAGGATCGCAAAAAACAGCGTGAAGCCGCACGTATAAAACACCAGAAAGATCAGGTGAAAAAAGCACGTGCTGATCGAATCAGGGAGCAGCGGAAACTACAGGCATTGAAGCAAAAGCAGCTTAAGGCTACTGAAAAACTGAAAAAACAAAAGCTGGTTATTGCCCAGCAAAAGAAGGCGGCGCTGGAAAAAATAAGCAATCTTAAAAAGAAACAGCAGCAGGAAAAACAGCGCATTGAAAAACTTAAAAAAACTGCAGGCGAGCTGAAAAAGAAAAAACTGGCAGAGCAAAAAAAGCTTAAAGAGCTTGAGAAGATAAAACAGAAAAAAGCAGCGGAAGCACAACGTCTTAAAGAACTGAAAGACCGCATGGCAGCAGAAGAGCGTGCAGAGTTGAATAAAGAATTGAAAGGACATCGTATGCGTTATATCGATCAGATTGCTGCTGTCGTCAAACGCAACTGGCGCACTCTAGGAAAAGCAGGTAATGATTTCAGTTGTCAGGTCTATGTTAATCAGATTCCCGGGGGTGAGATTATTTCTTATCGGGTAACACGTTGCACGGGTGACAAAGCCTTCAGGCATTCAGTGGTGACCGCATTGGGGAAAACATCGCATCTGCCACCACCATCGGATCCACGTGTTTTTGATCGCGATATTCGTTTCACATTTAAACCGTAGCAGGTTAAGAGTTTATGAAGTTAAAAAATTTATTATTTTTATTATTATTGTTGTCAGCGCAATCACATGCAGTACTGGATATTGAAATTACCGGTGGAGTGGTTGGTGCACACCCGATAGCTATTGTACCTTTTAGCTGGGAGGCAAAAATACCCGCAGGTTTGCAGGTAACAGATGTGCTTTCAAACGATCTCAAACGTTCCGGCAAGTTTGCGTTGATACCGGAAAAGAATTTTCTCGAACGTCCCCATCATGGTGGTGAAGTTAATTTTGAGAACTGGCGTAATCTGGGTGTTGAAAGCCTGGTTGTTGGTCGTGTGCGACCCGGAGCAAATGGAACGTATCTGATACAGTTTCAACTGTTTGATATTTACCGACGCAGTGAAGCGGGTACGACAGGACCATCAACGCCGGACTATCAGTTAAAACAGGTTATTGGCTACAGCTTGCCGACAACCGCAAAACAGATGCGGCGTACAGCACATTATATGAGTGATCTTATTTACGAGGCGATCACAGGTAAGAAAGGTGTTTTCACCACTCGTATTGCATATGTGACTGCAAGTGGTGCTGCTAAAAATAGAAAATATGAATTACAGGTTGCGGATATGGATGGTCATAATTCGTTTGCTGTATTGCGTTCAACACAGCCGATTATGTCACCTGCATGGTCTCCTGATGCACGCCAACTTGCATACGTTTCGTTCGAAAACAAGCGTGCTCAAATTTACATTCAGGATATTGATACCGGCAAGCGTTATATTGTTGCGAGCTACAAGGGGGTGAACAGTGCGCCCGCGTGGTCGCCGGATGGGCGCAAGCTTGCGTTAACATTGTCACGATCAGGTGATCTTGAGATTTATATACTCGATATACAAAGTCGCCGCCTGAAAAGGCTGACCACAAATACAGCCATAGATACGGAGCCTGCCTGGTCACCAGATGGTAAAACGATTGCATTTGTTTCAGATCGTAGCGGGCGACCACAGATATATCGCGTTGCTGTTACAGGAGGGCGCGCAGACCGATTGAGTTTTGAAGGTAGCTACAATGCACGTCCTGTCTACATGCCGGGAGGGGAAAAAATAGCGATGGTTCATGGTAATTCCCGCGGCTTTCATATTGCTACCCTGGATCTGAAAACAGGTGTTATGGATATATTAACCAACGGACGACTGGATGAATCGCCCAGTTTTGCACCGAATGGGAGCATGATTCTGTATGCAGCTTCATCGCGTAATCGTGGTATATTGTCCGCAGTTTCTGTTGATGGAAAAGTCAAACAACGTCTGATTTTAAAGCAGGGTGATGTCAGGGAGCCTGCATGGGCTCCGTATCGTAAATAAAGGAGAGTTTCCATGTTAAACAAGTTTTTTATCATAGCTGTTTTGTCAGTATTCTTTTTGTCGGCATGTCAGCAAAATGCTAATGTGCGTCCGGACGATGCGCCTGTCGTTGATCACAGCGGTACAGCCAGTGGCAGCAATACGACCCCGGGTGGAGCGAACAGCAGCGGCCTTCCGGGTGGAGGTGTCTACAAGGGGGATCCTCTTGATAATCCAGCGAGTCCACTTGCAACAAAGACCATTTATTTTGACTACGACAGCAGTGAAATAAGATCTGATTTCCAGGAAAGTATACTGGCTCATGGGCAGTATCTTGCTGAACACCCGGATGCCAGTATCACACTGGAAGGCCACTCTGATGAACGTGGTTCGCGTGAATACAATATTGGGCTTGGTGAACGTCGTGCCCAGGCTGTTCGACGTCTGTTATTGTTTCAGGGTGCTGCTGACAAACAGGTTAAGGTTGTTAGTTATGGTGAAGAAAAGCCGGTTTCAGAGGGGCATGATGAGGCCAGTTACAGTAAAAACCGACGCGTGGAAATTGTATACAAGAGGTAATACATGAAAATTAGTTCAGTACCAATTTTAGTATCAATTATAGTTTCTTCTGCATTATTTATGCAGCCAGTGCTTGCAGCGGATGACCCTGCGGCTGCTCCTCCGGTCGTATCAAATACAGCCATTCCAGTGCCGGATGGCAGTAATGTAACCGCAGCCAACCGGACTATCATTGAATTACTGAATCGACTGGAAAGTCTGCAAAAAGAACTGCGTCAGTTGCGCGGTGACTTTGAAGTCGTAAATCATGAGCTCGCAGGTATTAAACGCCGACAACGTGAACTTTATCTGGATATGGATAGACGTTTGCGTGAAGTTGAACTTGCAGCTGTTCGCGCTAACACACCGGTTGCTGCCAATGGAACAACACCCCCTGTCATTCCTGCTGGTCAGGTCAAAGGTAAAATTCCCGCAGGTACACCAGGAACATCGCCCGCTATAAAAACACCGCCAACACGCGAAGAGAAAGACACATATCGCAGTGCGTTTAATATGCTCAAGGAAGGGCGTTACGATCGCTCAATAAAGGCATTTGGAAAATTCCTGAAAAAATACCCTAACAGTACTTATGCCGACAATGCCCAGTACTGGTCCGGCGAAGCCAACTATGTTTCTCGTAAATACAAAGTGGCCGTCAAGGAATTTAGTAAAGTGATCAGTCAGTTTCCGGACAGTACAAAAGTGCCGGATGCGATGCTGAAACTGGGTTTTACCTATTATGAATTAAAACAGTGGAAACAGGCCAGAGAAATGCTGGAAGCGGTGGTGCAAAATTATAAGGGCAGTTCTGCGGCCAAGCTGGCTGCTACCCGCCTGAAACGTTTATTGAAAGACGGGAATTAATTCAGGTACAAAATAACGCCCTAATTCTGTCATCCCGGATAGCCATACCTGATGTTGCAGGTATGGCTATTTCTTTACATATCACTTTATTTATTAAGAATAGCAAAGTCTGATACTCATTATTCCATTATTTTAATATGGAATAATGAGTTTTTTTTAAATTAATTATTAATGATTATCCAAAGCTGCCGATAAAGAGCTTAACTATAGTAGTAAAACGCTTTTTACGGGTAAGCATTATGATTAGTTTATTATCAATATTTACAATTAAACAGAAAGTCTGGGCGGGATTTGGACTTTTATTAGTAATCTTGTCTATTATTTCCTTTGCCAGCATACAGGGGCTGAACACTACGGGAAAAAGCATCAAGCACGTTGTGAATGATGTACAGGATAGCCTGATTATATCAATGCAACTTGAGACCGAGTTGGAACATTCGGCTCAATTACTTGGTTTTTTCCTACTGAGCCATGATGAGAGTGATAAAAAATCCTATCTCAAGAGTCTGGTTTCTATCAATAAAACAGTCAGTCAGCTAAAAACAATGAAGCTTCTTCAGCAGCAACCCGAATTATTAAAAAAATTTAGTACAATTGAAAAAGACATAGCATCTTATCAAACTTATAAAAAACAGATGCTTCAATATGCAAAAGGTCCTGCGGACAATATGCCTGCGCTACAAATGACACAAGATCAATTGAACCCGAAAGCGCGAACGTTATTGCAGTTAATTGGGCAAATGGTTGATTCAGAATCAGAGGGAGATGACCCTGCACTGGATAAAAAGATCAGAGCAGAAATATATGGCTTACGTTATGCCTACATGATGATATTAAGCGAAGTACGCGGATTTTTATTTTCCAGGACTGATGGAATGGTTAAAAACATGAAATTGTATGCTGACCGTGTGGATAACATCATTGGGAAAATCAAAGGCCGGGGGGAATCCCTGACGTTTGAACAATCTGATGCAATCGCTAAATTTGAAACAGTGTACAAGGCTTACGTCAAAGATCTGCATGAAGTTATTGTCACTCACAGTAGTGATAAATGGCGTATGGATAGTGACACTATCAGAAATCAGCTGGGGCCTCTGGTAGAACGTATTCAGAAAAACATCTCAGCATTGGTTGCTGTTATTCGTAAGGGTTCTGCAGATGAAAGTAATGGATTGATCGAGTCGGTAGGCCAGACCAGTATACTGGTAACGACACTTTTTGGCATAGGATTGATTCTGGGTATTGGTGCTGCGGTATTAATAGGTGTGGTCGTTGTTAAACCGATTAAACAGGCCGTTGAAGCAATGCGCGACATTGCTCAGGGCGAAGGTGATCTTACGCGCAGGCTGAAGGTACAGGGTCGGGACGAAATTGCACAATTAGCTACTGCTTTTAATAATTTTGCAGAAAAAATACATGCAGTAGTTTCAAAAGTAATCAGCGCAACAACGAGTTTATCCGGAGCAGCTTCTGAATTGTCGGCTATAACAGCACAGAGTAGTGAAGGCGTTACCCGGCAGCAAATGGAAACCGAACAGGTTGCAACGGCTATGAATGAAATGACGTCTACAGTACAGGAAGTGGCTAATCATGCTGAGCAGGCGGCTAAAGCAGCTAATGATGCAAATAATTATTCGCACAAGGGCAACACCATTGTCAGTAACAGTGTCAGTGCGATTGGTGATCTCGCCAATGAAATCACCAATGCATCATCTGTGATTACACAGGTAGAAAAAGACAGTCAGGATATCGGTGGCGTACTGGATGTTATTCGCGGCATTGCTGAACAGACAAACCTGTTGGCATTGAATGCAGCAATAGAAGCGGCGCGCGCAGGTGAACAGGGAAGAGGATTTGCAGTGGTGGCAGATGAAGTCAGAACCCTGGCTTCCCGAACCCAGGAGTCAACCGAAGAAATTCAGCATATGATCGAGAAGTTGCAACATGGTGCTCATAACGCGGTGGATGCAATGCATAGCAGTCAAACACGTGCGACTGATACAGTCGAGCATTCCAGCAAGGCCGGGGAGGCGCTGAATTCGATCACGCAATCTGTGGATAGCATTACCAGTATGAATCTGCAGATCGCAAGTGCTGCTGAAGAACAAAGCCAGGTAGCTGAAGAAATCAACCAGAATGTCGTCCGTATTACTGACATTGCTCAGGAAACATCAGGTAGTATGCAGCAGATCGCAGCTTCAAGTGATGAACTGGCGGAATTGTCTGTTAGCCTGGACAAGTTAATGGGTAGCTTCAAGGTTTAGCGCAGGCAGGGCATTCATTGCTTCCTTTAGGGGTAGACTATCTGTCGGTAATGATTTTTATCAGACTTGTTCTATACTGAAAATACAGAAAAACTTTTCACAGGCAGTTTTCAAATGGAACTGGTATTTATCAGGCACGCCGATGCCCAGTCTGGCGCCAGTTATGCAGATGATTCCTTACGCGCATTAACCCCCAAAGGGCGACAGGTACATGAGCAGGTCGCTCGTGAACTGCATAATAAAGGCCTCTCTCCCGATGTCATTTTATGTAGCCCACGTTTACGTGCAGAACAAACAGCATGGATTACAGCGAGCGCATTTCCAGGTGACGTGCCGGTCATTGAGGTGCCTGAGCTCGATGGAGGCTATGACATTGATCGATTGTTACAACGACTTGAAGCCTATCTGGACTGCAATAGCATCATTTGTGTCGGACATGAGCCGGACATGACGTTCTGGACTAACCGGTTGCTTGCTGATGATCAGCCTGAAGTGAGTGGTTTTAGTAAAAGCGGTGTGGCTGCACTGAATTTTGATCAGATACTGGAGCCGGGTTTTGCCGAGCTGAAATATGCCTGTAGTGCAGATGATCTGCTGTTGAGTAATATGGACTAAAGCAGTTTAATCAGACCAGTAAAAATTCCAGTAATGCCTTTTGTGCATGTAAGCGGTTTTCAGCTTCGTCCCAGACAACACTGTCATCTGCATCAATAACCTCGGCACTGACTTCTTCACCACGATGCGCTGGTAAACAATGCATGAACAACGCATCATCATTAGCAAGTTGCATTAATTCAGGTGTAACCATGTAATTATTAAAGGCAGCTTCACGTCGGGCCTGTTCTTCTTCCTGTCCCATACTGGTCCAGACATCGGTCACTATCAGATCTGAATTCTCTGCTGCCTGTTCGGGTTTTCGGAAAATCTCGATGATATCTGAGGCAGGCTCGGTTATCGAGACTTCAGGGTCATAACCTTCAGGGCACGCAATTTTCAGTTTAAAACCGAAACGACGGGCCGCATTAATATAGGAGTGGCACATGTTGTTGCCATCACCTATCCAGGAAACTGTTTTGCCCGCAATACTGCCACGGTGTTCGACATAGGTCTGAATGTCGGCAAGCAGCTGGCAAGGATGATACATGTCCGTGAGTGCATTAATAACAGGCACACTGGAATACTTTGCAAACTGTTCAACTTTTTCATGTTCAAACGTACGAATCATGATGATATCAAGCATGCTTGACAGCACGCGTGCGCTGTCTTCTATGGGTTCACCACGGCCAAGCTGGGTGTCACGAGGTGACAGGAAAATGGCATCACCCCCAAAATGACACATGCCGGTTTCAAACGAAACACGTGTCCGGGTCGATGATTTTTCAAAAATCATTCCCATGACCTTGTTTTGTAGTGGCTCATAGATCTCACCTGCTTTTCGCATGGCCTTGAGTTCTATTGCACGTGCGATCAGCTTGTTGAGTTCTTCAGCGCTTAAATCGAGTAGTGTTAAAAAGTGACGTGTCGCCATAAAAGAGTTCCTGTGTTACTCGGCCACAAATTTGATGACCAGTTCGCTGACCTGATTGACAATCTGGTCGGCTTGCTGTTCTGTAATAATAAGTGGAGGCAAGAGCCTGACAACACGCTCGGCCGTCACGTTAATTAACAGACCTTTTTTCAATGCAACATCAACCAGTTCGGCACAAGGCTTTTCAAGTTCTATCGCCAGCAGTAAACCGGTTCCACGAATATCAGCAATACCTTTGACACCATCCAGTTTTTTTCTGAAACCGGCAAGCATTGTGTCGCCCATTTTTGCTGCGTGCTCGTCAGCGTTCATAGCATCAAGTGTATCAATGACAGTTTTGGCAACATGGCAGACCAGCGGGTTACCGCCGTAGGTAGAGCCATGGGTGCCAGGCTGGAATACATTTGCGGCTTTTCCCTGTGCCAGACAGGCGCCAATGGGTACGCCGTTACCCAGGCCTTTAGCGAGTGTCATGACATCCGGCTTGATGTTATTGTGCTGATGCGCAAACCAGCGGCCACTACGACACATGCCGGTCTGTATTTCATCCAGCATCATGAGCCAGTTATTTTCATCACAGATTTCACGGATACCGTTCAGATAATTCTGATCCGGTATGACGATGCCACCTTCACCCTGAATCGGCTCGACCAGAACAGCGACAACATTATGGGAATTGTTGGCAATATTTCTGACAGCTTCAAGATCATTGTATGGTGCACGTACAAAACCCTGAACCAGGGGTTCAAAACCTGCCTGTACCTTACGGTTACCTGTAGCGGTCAGGGTAGCCATGGTACGGCCATGGAAACTGCCTTGCATGACAATGATTTCGGGCGTATTGATATTGTTTTGATGGCCATACAGGCGCGCAAGTTTAATCGCGGCTTCATTGGCTTCCGCGCCGGAGTTAGAAAAGAATACGCGATCCATACCACTGACTTCGCAAAGACGATCGGCTAATTGTTGCTGGCGTTTTACCTGATACAGGTTAGATGTATGGATCAGTGTCTTGCCCTGTTCACATAAAGCCTCAGCAACTGCAGGATGGGCGTGACCCAGACCACAGACTGCAATACCACTCAGAGCATCCAGGTATTTGTTACCCTGATCATCCCACAGCCAGACGCCCTCACCTTTTTCAAAAGTGATTTGCTGTGGGCTGTATGTTTTCATTTGTGTGTCCGTCATATTTTTAAAGACTCTTTAAAAAAGCAAAAGGCAGTCCCATCAAGAGACTGCCATCGAAAGCTAAGATTCTGATATGGTAACGATTTTAGCTAAAAATGGCAACCATATTGTATCTAATTGATCATTCTGACCTTAATGTTCGGGATCAGTGATTTTGCAGTATTTCTATCAGTTGGCTGTAGCCTTTTTTACGTGCCAGCATCAGTGCTGTTTCACCAGATAGACTGCTGATTCGGGTATCAACTGCATGGCTGATTAATAACTCGACTGCAGCCAGATTGTTGTTATTAACACTGATCAGTAACGGCGTAGAACCTGTTTCAGGTTGTTGAATATTGGCATCAACATCAGCCTGTAGCAGGCGCTTCATAATATCTGTCTGGTTAGTCAGTGCGGCGGTAAGCAGGGGGGTATTACCAGAGGCATCTGCAAGTTCAGGGTTTGCATCAAATGATAGCAGCATTTCCAGTGCAGAGCGCGCGCCTTCCCTGGCTGCAAAGTTCAGTGCAGTAGTACGCTGTTCGGCCAGTGCATTTGGGTCACTCCCCATTTGTACCAATATATTGATAAGCTCCGCATTATTCTGATAGGCGGCATAGTGCAAAACTGTAAGGCCTTGTTCGTCCATATGGTTTGGGTTGCAACCAGAACCTAACAGCATGCTGGTGACCTCTTTGTTATTGGAAGAGACGGCATCAAACAGGGCTGTTTTTCGGGTGGCATCGGTTAAATGAATGTCAGCTTTGTAATGTAGCAGAATGGAAATCATGTCCACATGAGCATTAATGGCTGCATTCATGAGCGCAGTATGCCCAAGGTAATTCTGGTGATTGATATTCGCCCCATGTTGCAACAACAGGTGTAATAGCGGCAGGTTTTGTCGTTGCGCGGCAAGCAGTAGTAAAGAACTACCATCTTCTTGTGTCGTTTCTACGTTAGCATTTTGTTGTAACAAGTGTTGTGCTAAAGATATATCGTTAGCTTCAACTGCCTGTAATAACGCAAGATCCTGTGCCTGCATGCATACTTCCCGGTAAACGCTTCAAATGCAGTTATTCTAGCATAGACATTCAGGGAATCTCTGAACAGAGATTCCTTCAGCATAAAAAAACCCGGTCATAAGAGACCGGGTTTTTTCATTACTGTAATCAATAAATTACAGTGGCATACCACCATTATGGAATGAGCTTGCAGTCATCGCTAATAACATAGGAATAGACAGCATGGTGTTGGTACGTGATGCCATCAAGGCAACAAACTTGGCTTTTGCAATTGCTTCCGGTGTGGATTCAACCATACCCAGAATTTTCTTCTGGTTTGGCCAGATCAATACCCATACGTTGAACAACATAATTGTACCCAGCCATGCGCCTATACCAATAACCATCGCATTTTGTTTAAGCATGAAAGCATCTTGCAGGATGCCGTATTTGTACAGGGCGGCTGCGCCAGACAACCAGGTTAACAGCGCTGCATAACGGAACCATAACAGTGCACGAGGGGCAACGTATTTGTTGATTGCAGCAGCACCGGGGCCACCGTTGTCAGCTTCTGCCAGCGCCTGACCGACGGCAGGAACCTGAACAAAGTTAAAGTAGTACAGCAGGCCAATCCAGAGTACGCCAACAACAGCGTGGAACCAGATGGTCCATTCATTAAGATTGCCGTTTCCGGTTTTCATGGCAAAAACCATGACCAGAGCTAACACGATACCCGCGATAATCGTGCCCAGGATTGATTTTAATGGATTCATGTGATCTCTCCGTTTTTGTTATAAAAATAGTTTAGTGTATTGATACAGTATTCAGTATTGTGCGTCATTATAAGCAGCTAATGCCAGATTGCAATATGATTTTATGAGAATACAGTCATTACCATGATACACTATTTTAATGGATGCTATTGATTTAAGTGTGTTTTCCAGCCGTATTGACGCTATTTGTGAAGAAATGGGTGTGGTTTTACGCCGTACCGCTTTTTCGCCGAATATTGTCGACAGGCTGGACTTTTCCTGTGCTATTTTCGATGCAGGTGGCCTGTTGTGCGCACAAGCGGCCCATATTCCGGTGCATCTGGGCAGTATGGCCTTTGCGATGTCATCCATTATTTGTCAGGTTGACTGGCAAGAAGGTGACATGGTTATTCTGAATGACCCTTATCTCGGAGGTACGCATTTACCCGATGTCACCCTGATATCACCGGTATTTGTGGAGGGAAAACTGCAAGCCTTTGTCACTAATCGCGCGCATCATGCTGACATTGGTGCAGACTCTCCGGGTTCGATGCCGTTATCATCGTCCTTGCAGGAAGAGGGCCTGGTTATACCACCGACTGTCCTGGTCAGAAAGGGTGATCTGGATCAGAGAGTAATGCAGGCAATTACTCACGCTACCCGTCAGCCAGAGCAGGCTCATGGCGATTTCAGTGCCCAGATCAGTGCCTGTCAGAAAGGATTGAGCAGTTTGATACTGATTATTCGTTCTATGGGTTGCGACGTATTCCAGCGGGCATTAGTTGAGTTGAATGAATATGCTGGCAAATTGGCAACTGCAAGTCTTGCCGATATTCCTGATGGTTGTTATCACGCTGAAGACGTGATGGACGATGATGGTCTGGGTAATAAAGACATACTGATCAGGCTGGCTTTAACGATAAGCAATAGTCGGGTAGAGCTGGATTTTAATGGTAGTGCAGATCAGGTAAGCGGAAATATCAATTGCCCGCTATCGGTGACGGCTGCTGCGGCTTATTATGTATTTCGTTGTCTGATGCCGGATTATACACCGGCCTGTCAGGGCAGCTTTCGAAATCTGAAACTCATCGTGCCGGAAGCATGTTTGCTCAATGCGTGTTATCCAGCTGCAGTTGCTGCAGGTAATGTTGAAACCAGTAGCCGCATTGTAGATGTCATTCTTGCAGCCCTGGCGCAGGCGATCCCTGCACGAATACCGGCTGCCAGTCAGGGCAGTATGAATAATCTCGCAATGGGGTCAGCACTGACTGATAATAGCTGGGATTATTATGAAACCATGGGTGGCGGCATGGGTGCAAGCGCCGGTAAGAATGGCCTGAGTGCAGTGCAGACCCATATGACCAATACATTAAACACACCCGTTGAAGTGCTGGAAAAGCGTTATCCGGTTCGAATAAGGCAATACGCCATTCGGTGGAATAGTGGTGGGCAAGGCCATTATCAGGGTGGAGACGGTCTGGTACGTGCTTTTGAATTTCTGAAACCGGCCCAGGTAACCTTGTTGACAGAACGACGTCGTCATTCACCCAATGGTCTGGCAGGTGGTAGTGCAGGCAAGGCAGGTTGTAATTGGCTGAATAAAAAAATATTACCCGGAAAAGTTTCATTAGATGTTCATTCAGGTGATATATTAACAATTGAAACGCCGGGTGCTGGTGGCTGGGGTAAAAGAGGATAGTGATGAAAATATTAAAATGTTGTTGTCTGCTTATTGTTTTGTCGGCTTTATCTGCGTGTGCCAGTCTGGTTGTTGGTGGCGGTGGCAACACTCAGCAAAGCGGGGTTTCACAGGCTGACGCACGCCTGACCAATGCCGTCGTATCTGCATTTGTGAATGATGCATCAGTCCCTGCATTTGATATTCAGGTTCAAAGCCATAGTGGTGTGGTTACCCTGAATGGTTATGTTGCCAACACATCTATTCGTCGTCGTGCGGTCATACTTGCTGAATCTGTTCAGGGTGTGCAGCAGGTTCGTAATTACCTGAAAATACGTTAACGGTTTTTTACTATGTGTGGAATATGTGGCGAGCTGCGCCTTGATCAATCATCACCGCAGCAGAAAAATCTGCTAGCGATGTTGGCAACATTGCAACGGCGAGGTCCCGATAATGAAGGTCAGTTTATTGAAGGTCCGATTGCGCTAGGGCATCGTCGATTATCGATTATCGATTTGTCTGAAAAATCCAACCAGCCTATGTATGACCAGCAAGGCGATCTGGTACTGGTTTTTAACGGGGCTATCTATAACTATCCGGCTTTGAGAGAGCAGTTACAGGCAAAAGGACATTCCTTTATCAGCCATGGTGATACCGAAGTTATCCTGAAATCATATCGTGAATGGGGTCGTGATTGCGTTAAACACCTGCATGGTATGTTTGCATTTTCTATCTGGGACAAGCGCAATCAAAGTCTGTTTCTGGCACGTGATCGTTTAGGGATCAAACCACTGTATTACAGTGAAACCGGTCAGTATTTTCGCTTTGCAAGTAATACGCAGGCGTTACTTGCCGCGGGAGATGTAAACACTGCAATAGATCCGGTTGCATTGCATCATCAGTTTACCCTGCATGCAGTTATCCCTGCTCCGCGTACTATTCTGAAAGGTATACGCAAGCTGGCTCCGGGTACGACGTTGACGATTGATAGACAGGGACAGCAGTATCATGAAACCTATTGGCAATTAAATGCCGAGCGACCCGCAAAAGGGATGAGTGAAGGGGAATGGATTGAAGCCATTCATGAGTCATTAAAACATGCGGTTGAAAAACGTAAAACCATAGCAGATGTTCCTGTTGGTGTATTGTTATCCGGGGGGCTTGATTCAAGTTTGCTGGTCGCATTACTTGCTGAAGCCGGGGTCAGTGACTTGCGCACATTCTCGGTGGGTTTTGAGGACAGTGAAGAAGAACAGGGTAGTGAGTTTGTCTATTCAGATCAGGTTGTGTCAATGTATGATACACAACACCACAAGTTTCATATACCCAATTCAGAAGTACTAAAGCGCCTGCCGGAAGCTGTGAATAATATGTCGGAACCGATGGTGGGTCAGGATGCCGTGGCATTTTATCTGTTATCTGAACAGGTTTCAAAGCATGTAAAAGTGGTACAAAGCGGTCAGGGTGCTGATGAGGTGTTTGCGGGTTACTTCTGGTATGAACGCATGCAGCAGTCAAAAGGGAGTGATCTGGAACGATTCAGGCAACATTATTTTGATCGTGATCACGACGAGTTTCTGGAAATGATCCAGCCTGATTTGCAGGGTCCGGACTATACAGCTGGTTTAATAAAGGACTTGCTTGCACAACCGGGTGCTGAAACATTTATCGATAAAGTATTACGTATGGATGTTACTACGTTGATTACGGATGATCCGGTCAAGCGTGTTGACAACATGACGATGGCCTGGGGACTGGAAGCGCGCGTCCCTTTTCTTGATCATGAACTTGTAGAGCTGGCTGCAAAAATGCCGCCGGAATTTAAATTGAAAAGTGGTGGCAAACATCCATTGAAAAGTATCGCACGTGGTATCTTGCCCGATAGCGTGATTGATCGACCCAAAGGATATTTCCCGGTGCCAGCTTTAAAATTTGTGCGCGGTGAATTTCAATCATTCATGCAAGACGTTTTATTATCTAAAGCCTGTCAGGAGCGTGGGGTGTTTCAGTCAGCTTACATGAATAAATTACTCGCCCAGCCAGAAAAATATCTGACAAGAATTCAGGGTAACAAGCTCTGGCATATGGCGTTACTGGAATTCTGGCTACAACAAAATGTAGATTGATACGGTATTAAATTGCTGAGAAATCGGTATTGACGCTGCGGCTTTGCATAGGAAGTGCTTATGTTACGAAGCCCGGGTGGGTCGGATGAATACGAGAAACGAATCCCGAAAATACCTTGAAATCCGGTTTTTCACCCTCATATTAGCAGAGTACAACAGTATTTATGTACGTGCTGGTAATGGTAAGTATCTGAAAAAATTAGCATTTATCTGTTTTATTTAATATTACCAGAGTAAATAACTCTGGTAATATTGTGTGGCAGCAGGTAGACTCCTCTGCCCTGAAAATAAAATTTATTCGAATAGTTATATTTTAAGAGGTCTCAAGATGGACATATTGGAAAGAATTCAGAAACAGGTTGATGAAAACCCGGTTGTTATTTATATGAAAGGCACTCCACAAATGCCAAGTTGTGGTTTTTCAAGCAGAGCATCACAAGCTTTACAGGGCTGTGGAGTTGAGTTTGCGTACGTGAACATACTGGAAGATCCCGAAATTTTTGAAAATTTGCCCCGCTTTGCAGATTGGCCAACGTTCCCCCAGATCTATATTAACGGTGAATTAATTGGTGGTTGTGATATCACTCTGGAGTTGTTTCAGAAAGGTGAATTACAAAAGATGACGCAGGAAGCAGCAGTGACTGCACAGGCACCTGCCGAGTAAGTTATTCGTATCTTGTTATCCCGGCGCAGGCCGGGATCCATGAATCTGATCGAGATTGATATATCTGGATTCTGGCCTGCGCCAGAATAACGTGAGTTTGTATTTCAGTATCTTTAGAAGTATTTGAGTCCTGAGATTCATTTCTACAGCAGAAAATTGACAGAAACGACTCCCGAATTAATAAATAACCTGATCCCTGCCTTTTTTCTTCGCACGATACATTTTCTGATCAGCGCAACGTATCAGCATTTCCATATCCATTTCAGGATCGCCTTCAAAGCGGCAGCAAACCCCCATTGAAATGGTTACCGAAATATCACCTATCGATGTTTGTATGGGGATAGCACCGACACTACGCTGGATGCGTGCAAAAATAGAATGGCGAAAATTACCCTGATGCTGGTAGTGCATGATAATTGCAAATTCTTCCCCGCCGATTCGAGCGAGGGTATCAGTCGGACGTACCGCACGACGCAAGCGTTTGGCAACACCGACCAGAACTTCATCTCCTACTGCATGCCCGTGTTCATCATTGATTTTTTTGAAATGATCAATATCGATAATGGAGCAGCAGGTACCCCCTTCGCGCGTGGCAGATTCCTTTAAAGCTGCTTCGAGATGGGTTTGCATGTAACGGCGATTGCCGAGTTGAGTGAGCGGGTCAGTTTGTGCGAGCTCTTGTAGTTGCTGGTTACTTTCCTGAAGTTCGCGTGTTGTGTCGTATAAATCATTTTGTAATGTACTAACACGGCCTGCTGCCATTACCCGGGCAGCGAGCTCCTTGTTGTCTATAGGCTTGGTCAGGAAATCATCCACTCCGGTTTCGAATGCATGTACCAGAATCTCGATACCTTCCTTGGCCGTAAACAGAATAATGGAGGTATAACGATTATTGGCCTCATCTTGTTGACGTATTACCCGGGTAAGTTCCAGGCCATCCATTTCAGGCATGATCCAGTCTGCGAGTACGATATCAGCATGGCGCTCATTGAGTTCATCCAGTGCTTCGTGTGCGCTCGCAGCCAGGCGGATATCCTCGTAGCCTGATTTGATTAATGCAGTCTGTATCATTTTCCGTCCAGTCGACATATCGTCAACTACCAGAATGGCCAGATCATTTGTAATCATATATTCCCCTTTTAGTAGTCCCTGTTTTCGATGAGGTCAACGGTTTGTTAGCCAAAACTATGATGTGCTGAATCATCCAGATTGGCGAGTGATTGCCAGCGGTTTGTCATAATGCAAAACAGGTCGGCTGTACGCTCGGCATCATAGATTGCAGAATGTGCTGCTTCGTGATCCCATTCGATTCCCGCCTTTTCACCAATGCGCGCCAGTACGGTTTGCCCATACATGACAGCACCCAGTGTGACCGTATCAAAAGTGCTGAACGGATGAAACGGGTTACGTTTGATTTCACATCGCGTTGCTGCAGCATTGATAAAGCCCAGATCAAAACTCGCATTATGTCCGATTAGAACGGCACGCTTGCAACCAGTACGTTTCAGGGCTTTCCGAATACCTCTGAATATTTCCTGCAAGGCTTCTTTTTCCGGCCTGGCCATGCGAAACGGATGGTATGGGTCGATACCGGTAAAGGCCAGCGCGTCGGGGTCAAGATTTGCTCCTTTGAAAGGTTCGATATGGCAACTGTAGGTTTCTTCCCTGTATAAATCTCCTTTTTCATCCATACCGAGTATCACGGCTGCGACTTCCAGCAACGCATCTTTTTTTGCATTAAAACCGGCGGTTTCAACGTCAACAACAACGGGTAAAAACCCGCGAAAGCGATTTACCATGGTGAGTTCATTGTTGTCATTTTCAAACATGACTACAGAATACCGAATGATTAGTCTAAAATCGACTCTTATATTAAATCTCGTGGTGTGTATTTATGAAAAGATGTCTGACAGGATGGTTGATTTGGTTGTGCTTGTTCTCCGGGTGTTTCGTTGCTATTGCTGAAGCGGGGTCGCTGGGTTCGCAAATAACACCGGACATATTTAAAAAAGGAATTATCTGGCAGATCAAATCACCGCAAGGGAAGTTAAGTCATGTAATTGGTACTATGCATGTCAGTGATCCAGGTGTGTGGAAAGTATTTGGCCATGCAAAGTTTGCTTATGACAGTGCGTCGATAGTATGTACCGAGGTCAAACTGGACTTTGTAACCATGGCGGCCGAGATGCAAAGTATGTTTTTTACTGACGGGCGAACCCTGCGTTCTGTTATTAATAACAAGGCCTTGTATAGACAGGTGGTTAGCGTCGCTAAAAGTAAAGGATATCCGGAAGCTCTAGTGAGTAATATGAAGCCGTTCAGCGTCACTTTTTTATTAAACATGCCGGCTTCAAAAGGTCGTGCATTGGATGAGAAGATATTCTCAGATGCGGTATTGGCGGGCAAGCAGGTGTGTGGTCTGGAAACGGTCGAAGAGCACAGTCATATTTTCAAGATTTACACATTGGAGCAGCAAATCAGATTGTTGAAGCATACGCTTAATCATGCGAACAGTTTTGATAAAATATATCCGGCGATGCTGGCGGCTTATGTTGATCGTGATTTACTGAAACTTGCGAAAATGACCAACCAGTCTCTGGCAATGGGTGATGAAACAATAGAGAATCGCTTTATTCAGAAGTTTTTGATAGATCGAAATATAAAAATGGTGCAACGTATGGAACCACTGATAAAAAAAGGCAAGGCATTTTTTGCTATTGGCGCGATGCATTTACCGGGCAAGGCAGGAGTGTTGCGCTTGTTGCAGGATAAGGGATATGAGATTACGCGGGTATATTAGTGCGTGTTTATCAGGGTCTGATAAAAAATGCAGTCCAGCTGAACCTGCCTGAATACCTAGTTCTGAAACTTCCACCCGATCAGCTTTCCGGCCCGTAATGGAACTACACTTTGCTGCTCGCCGAGTGGATAACTATCAGGCACTTCCCATTTATTCCGAATCAACGTGATTGTATCTGTATTTCTCGGCAGTCCGTAAAAATCAGCGCCGTTAAAGCTTGCAAAGGCTTCGAGTTTATCCAGCGCTCCGGCCTGTTCAAAAGCTTCAGCATAGAGCTCCATTGCGGCATGAGCAGAATAAATACCTGCGCATCCACACGCATTTTCTTTGGCGTTTTTGGCATGTGGCGCACTGTCTGTGCCCAGGAAAAATCGCGGATGCCCGCTCTCGATTGCAGCGATCAGCGCTTGCCGGTGTGTTTCCCGTTTTAGAATTGGCAGGCAATAATGATGCGGTTGTATGCCGCCCTGGAACATGGCATTACGATTCATGAGCAAGTGATGTGGCGTGATGGTGGCAGCCAGAGTTTCCGGGCCATTTAGCACCAGGTTGGCAGCATTGGCTGTAGTGATATGTTCCAGTACTATTTTCAGATCAGGGATGGCTTGTAGCAATGGCATAAGATGCTGCTCAATAAAAACTTTTTCACGGTCGAATACATCAACAGCAGGGTCAGTAACTTCACCGTGTATTAACAATGGCAGCCCGACTTCGGCCATCTGGGTCAGTTGATCATAAACGCCTTCAATGCGGGTCACGCCGGCATCTGAATTGGTCGTTGCGCCGGATGGGTAAAGTTTGAAAGCATGAATGAAACCACTGTTTGCTGCAGCGATAATTTCATCTTTACGGGTATTGTCTGTCAGGTATAGCGTCATCAATGGTTCAAAATTACTGGTCGCTGGCAGGGCTGCGAGAATGCGCTCTCGGTAATCATCTGCTTGTTGAACATGAGTGACAGGTGGTTTCAGGTTTGGCATGATGATCGCGCGCGCAAATTGCTGTGCCGTATGCGGGATAACCGATTGCATGGTCTGGCCATCACGCACGTGCAGATGCCAGTCGTCAGGGCGGGTCAGGGTAATGGATTGTTCAGGATTCATGTGGCTTTCAGTATTGTTTTTGCTGGTCAATATTCAAAACTATATCATTTATCCGGGTGTCTGGCTTGATCTGTCAGTTTCTTTTACGCTTATTTGATTCTTCTTAAAAATAACGCTTATGGCATATCTTGTTGTATTTTATAGAAAATACCTGATCATGGCCTATTTTGCTCAGGTCGTTTTTCTTGACCTGAGCGCTTAAAAATAAGATCATAGCGCGTTTGAATTTTTAACATATTCACTAAAAAACAATGTTTTAGTGGATTTGCAGGCATTTTAAGTGGGAATCTATGGACGCTGACGTAAAAAAACGCTTATTGCGTGAAATGTTGTTTGCACGACGTTTCGAAGAACGCTGCTATGAAGCTTATGTAGAACGTAAGATTGGTG
>Ga0316206_1001057_pt1 | contig 28014 bp, 27 predicted proteins | sample 6monthpyrite_MG_FD_204942 | JGI IMG/M metagenome (GOLD analysis project Ga0316206, IMG submission 204942) | Microbial mat bacterial communities from mineral coupon in-situ incubated in ocean water Damariscotta River, Maine, United States -... | ecosystem: Environmental > Aquatic > Marine >... | reverse complement strand
TGGCAAGAGCCGCTGATAAGGGTGGGATTCAGTTTCGCACCCTTAATAGTAGCAAGGGACCTGCGGTTCGAGCTACACGAGCTCAGGCAGATCGACAGTTATATCGTCAGGCTATACGAATTGCTCTGGAAACCCAGCCAAATTTATCAATCTTTCAGCAGGCTGTAGAAGATTTAATTATTGAAAATGATCGGGTCGTGGGTGTTATTACCCAAATGGGCCTGAAATTTAAGTGTAAAACGGCCATATTAACCGTGGGTACTTTTTTGGGTGGACTCATCCACATTGGAGAAAGTAATCATTCTGGTGGTCGTGCAGGTGATCCGCCTTCAATTGCCCTGTCTAAACGGTTACGTGAGCTTCCTTTTCGTGTTGACCGATTAAAAACCGGTACCCCGCCGCGGATCGATACACGGTCAATTGATTATTCAGAGTTGCAGGAACAACCTGGTGATACACCAACACCGATATTTTCAATTACAGGTTCTATTGAAGATCATCCTGAGCAGATTTCTTGTCACATAACGTATACCAATGCTAGAACACATGAAATTATTCATGGGGGACTGGACCGTTCACCAATGTATTCAGGTGTAATTGAAGGTGTTGGCCCCAGGTATTGTCCATCGATAGAAGATAAAATAGTTCGTTTTGCAGATAAAGATTCACATCAAATTTTTATTGAACCGGAAGGCCTTAATAGTTTTGAAATTTATCCAAATGGTATTTCTACCAGCTTACCATTTGATGTGCAGTTTGATCTGGTGCGTTCTATTAAAGGATTTGAAAATGCATTTATCACACGACCCGGATATGCTATCGAGTATGATTATTTCGACCCCCGTGACTTAAAACCCAGTCTGGAAACCCGGTTCATTGACGGGTTGTATTTTGCGGGTCAGATAAATGGCACTACTGGTTATGAAGAAGCGGCGGCGCAAGGCATGTTAGCCGCTATAAATGCCAGCCTGCAGATTCAGCAAAAAGATGCCTGGTCACCAAGAAGGGATCAGGCATATATTGGTGTTTTAGTTGATGACCTAATTACCAATGGAACGCAAGAACCGTATCGTATGTTTACCTCTCGAGCAGAGTACCGTTTGTTATTGCGTGAAGATAATGCTGATTTACGTTTGTCAGAAATAGCCCATGATATGGGGTTATTGAGTGAGCGCCAATGGCAACTGTTTTCTGAAAAACGTGAATCTATTGAAATTGAAAAGCAACGTTTAAAAAACATCTGGGTACAACCCACTTCTGTTGTAGGAAAAGCATTAGAGCCGTTTTTGCAAAAACCATTAAGTAAAGAGTGTCGTGCACTGGATTTATTAAAACGTCCTGAAATGGATTATAAAAAACTAACGCAAATAGCAGAAATTGGACCAGCTGTGAATGATGCACGGGTTGCCGAACAAGTTGAAATTCAAACTAAATATGAAGGTTATCTAAACCGGCAACAGGAAGAAATTGAGAAAGCACGACGTTATGAAGATAAGAATATTCCAGATAGAATTGAATATGATCAGGTAAAAGGCTTATCAAATGAAGTGCGCCAAAAGTTGATTGATCATAGACCAGCTACTTTGGGACAGGCGGGGCGTATATCGGGTATTACACCGGCAGCAATTTCATTATTATTAGTGCATATTAAAAAAACCAGATAAGTTAAATTAATGTTGTAGCTGCTAATGAGGCTAAAAAGTAACAGGTGCCTCTTAGTTGCTTTATACATAGCGTATTATTGTTTTTTATTTTTTATAATCGTAATTAATATATCTATTAGTCCTTCTGTTTCTAAATCTATTGCAACTGCTATGCGCAGTATCATCATAGTTCGGTAGAATACAGAAAGATAGATTGTCTAATAGAATAATTTCAATATTAATAATTAATATGTGCCAGTAATAAATTTAAAATAATCATAACAAAACACCCAATAAACAAATTGAGTCTATTGAAGCATATAGATGAAAATTTAATTTTATCTAAAATAAAAAATACGCGCGCTAAATAGTCTAAATGAGTTGGTTGTTAGTGATAATTTCGTAATATTTCTTGTTTGTAAGCCTCCGGTAAAATTATCTTACTTAATTAGAATTTGTAGCAGAATTTCAAAGAACTGAGATATTTACTCATTAGATGCTTAATATTCAGTTAGAATTGCCGATATAAGATTATTGTTAAATAAGGAAGCGAACAATGAAAAAAATATTATTACCCGTGCTGGGTTTGTTATTCGTCATGAATGTTCAAGTTTCTCAAGCTTCAGAACAATATACGGTTAAACAAAGCCGTTACAGTGTTGGAGAGTCGTTGGACAGGCTAGAGTCTATTTTAAAAGAAAAAGGCGTAATAATTTTTAGTCGTATTTTTCATTCACTAGGCGCTAAAAAAGCGGGTATTCCTATGCGACCGACACAATTATTGATATTTGGTAAACCTAAAGTAGGCTCTCCTCTGATCAATGAAAATCCATTAGTGGCTCTCGACTTGCCGATGAAAGTGTTAGCCTGGCAAGATGAAAAAGGCCAGACATGGTTGGCTTATCTGAATCCGTCTGAATTACAGAAAAGACACAATATACGTAATAATGTGCATCTAGAGAAAATGAAAAAAGCTTTAAACACATTAACCAATCAGGCATTAGGTAATTAAGAGAGTTTGAAAAATGCAAGCTGAAGAACGACTTGAGCAAGGCCTGGAACAGTTAGGTCTGGATATCTCTGAGCAAAACCAGCAACTACTGTTAGATTATTTACAACTTATGCTCAAGTGGAATAAGGCGTATAACCTGACGTCGATACGTGAACTCGACTCAATGGTGATTCGTCATGTTCTGGATAGCCTGAGCATTTTGCCATTTATTAAAAGCTCTCCTGTGCTTGATGTGGGGACTGGGCCGGGGCTTCCTGGTATACCACTGGCAATTTGTTTGCCCGATTGTCAGTTTGTTTTACTTGATAGTAATGGAAAAAAAACACGCTTCTTGACCCAGTGTAAAATCGACTTAAAGCTTGAAAACATTGACATTATTCATAGTCGTGTAGAAGACTATGAACCAGGCTATGGCTTCGAAATAATCACCTGTCGAGCTTTTGCGGCGTTAAATACTATATTGGATCGTACCCAACATCTGTTAACATCAACTACCCGGGTACTGGCAATGAAGGGAAAAGACGAGTTGCCGGAATTAACCGAGGGATATGAGCAGCTAGCGCAACATCCATTACAGGTGCCCTGGCTGAAAGAAGATAGGCAGTTGATAGAAATCTGTCGATCAAATTAGAGCATCAATAAAGAATTGTATACATGGCGAAAATAATAGCGGTAACTAATCAGAAAGGCGGCGTGGGCAAAACCACTACATCGGTTAACCTGGCGGCGTCTTTAGCATTAACCCAGAAACGAGTGCTACTGGTGGATCTTGATCCTCAGGGCAATGCGACAATGGGCTGCAATGTTGATAAACACGAACTGGAAAACAGTATATTAGATGTATTGTTAGCAGAAGCTGATATTAAAGACTGTATACAGAAAGTTGATCTAATTGGTTTTCATGTATTGCCGTCCAATAGTGACTTAACCGCAGCAGAAGTTGAATTACTAAGTGTGGATGGTAAAGAATCGCGTTTACGTAATGCGCTGAAACAGGTTGAGTCTGATTATGACTTTATCATTATCGATTGTCCGCCATCACTTAATATGTTGACCGTAAATGCTCTGGTATCGGCAGATGGTGTGTTAATCCCTATGCAGTGTGAATATTATGCATTAGAAGGTTTGTCATCTTTGATTGAAACAATCGAGCAAGTGAAGAGCAGCGTTAACCCCAGTCTTGAAATAGAGGGCTTGTTACGCACTATGTATGATCCGCGTAATAAACTGGCAACTGATGTATCGGCGCAGCTAATTGAGCATTTTGGTGACCGTGTTTACAGAACAGTGGTACCACGTAATGTGCGTTTAGCTGAAGCGCCTTCACATGGCCTGCCGGTATTAAACTACGATAAAACTTCACGCGGGGCCCTGGCTTATTTTTCATTAGCGGGTGAAGTAATTCGTAAACAGGTTAAAGCGCAGCCTGCAGTCGCTTAAAAATTCGCCACAGGAGAGACTAAAGTGCATAGGGTTAATGATTTAAAAACGATTAACTTATGTATTCTTTAAGCTTTTGTGGAAAAATATAAATAGTTATCAGAGTACAAAATGGTAAAAAAGAAAAGAGGCCTGGGTCGAGGCTTAAATGCGTTGTTAGGCAGTGCAGCAGAAGTTAATCAACTTACTGACCCCAAACCAATATCCACAGCGACGCCTGCGGCTGAAACCACTGAATTAAGTGATAATGGCTTACGTCATATCGCTGTTGAATTAATTCAACGTGGCACCTATCAGCCTCGTGTGCACTTTGAGCCAGAATCACTACAGGAATTAGCTGAGTCGATTAAAGCACAGGGTGTTATTCAGCCTATTGTGGTGCGTCCAATCTCTGCAGGTAAATTTGAGTTAATTGCTGGTGAGCGTCGCTGGCGAGCCAGTCAATTAGCAGGATTACATGAGATACCCGCCGTTGTTAAAGAACTTAATGACCAGTCTGCCGCGGCAATTTCGCTTATCGAGAATATCCAGCGTGAGAATTTAAATCCATTAGAAGAGTCTAGAGCATTACAGCGATTAATCGATGAGTTTGAAATGACTCATCAGCAGGTTGCTGAGGCGGTAAGTCGCTCCAGAGCGACGGTAACGAACCTGCTAAGGCTTAAAGATCTTAATGAAGATGTAAAACTGCTGGTTGATGAGCGCAAAATTGATATGGGCCATGCTCGTGCATTGTTAGCGTTATCTGGTGGTGAACAAAGTATGTTGGCAAATAAAGCAGCTGATCAGGGCTGGTCTGTACGAGAAACCGAAAAACAGGTCAAACGTCAGTTAAACCCTGCACCTAAAGTCACCGAATCTTCAGCCAGTATTGATCCGGATATCAAACGATTACAGGAGCAGGTAAGTGAACGTTTGGGTGCACCGGTTAATGTACAGCATAAAAGTAACGGCAAGGGCAAACTGGTTATCAATTATTCGAGCCTTGATGAGTTAGATGGAATACTGGCTAAAATTCATTAATTTTAGCTCTTTTAGAACTAAAGCTTAATTGGCATCTAGTGTTTAATAATAGTCATATTAAATTCGTTACTTTTAAATAGAAATAATAATAATTGTTTAATATCAAGTACCTGCAGTCGTGAATATGCATGTTTTTATTCAACTGATAAAGTATGGGTATTGGAAATGAGCTCAAAATCCGCGCCATAACGCTTTCATCACTAAATTAGCAAGTTCTAAATAAACTGAACTTATTCGTACATTAAGGTTGACCCAAACCCGTCATCCTCATATACTTTGCGCGCGTTTTCAGAGGCGAAGAATACGTTTCGTCAATACGATGTTAAAAACTAAAACGACTCAAATTAAGAGAATTGTATTAATACAATTTACCATTAGTTTCATTGCTGGTTTTTTGAGTTGGCTGGTAGATTCATCGTTTGTAGCGTCTGTTTTAGCAGGCGCACTGATCGCAAGTTCGACAAATGCCTATTTTGCCTGGAAAGTATTTTCCAGACAGAAAGAAATTAAGTCGTCTGAAATCCTCACCACCTATTATGGAGCTGAGGTCGGCAAAATAATTTTGACCGTGATGTTGTTTATAGTGACATTTAACGCTATTAAACCACTCAATGTAGTTGCATTAATGTGTAGCTATTTGTTAATAACGATAATTCCCGTATTAGCATCATTTTATTTTAATGATGATGATACAAACCGGAGAGAAAAGAATGTCGAGTGAAGGCATAACTTCAAGCGAATATATAAAGCACCATTTACAGAACATGACCTACGGTAATCATCCCGAAGGTGGATGGATGTTTGCGCAAACAGCTGAGCAAGCTAAAGAAATGGGTTTCTGGGCATTTCATGTGGATTCACTAGGATGGTCTATTGGTCTGGCATTTGTGTTTTTCTTTTTATTCCGTGGCGTAGCTAAAACAGCTACAACAGGTGTACCTCACGGATTTCAAAACTTTGCAGAAATGATTGTCGACTTTGTTAATGACAGTGTTCGCGGATCGTTCAGTGGCAAGAGTGATATCGTTGCGCCATTAGCGTTAACGGTATTTGCCTGGGTGTTCTTAATGAACTTTATGGATTTAATACCGGTTGACTGGTTGCCTATGCTTGCACAGCAGATTGGCGCTGCGTTCGGTGCAGATCCACATCATATATATTTCAAAGTTGTACCTAGTACTGACCCTAACGTTACCTTCGGTATGGCCCTGGGCGTGTTCTGGTTAATGCTTTATTACAGTGTAAAAATTAAAGGTGTTGACGGTTTCTTTAAAGAACTGGCTTTCCAGCCATTCGGTAAAGCCGGCATGCCAGTTAACCTGGTCTTAGAATTAGTTTCACTAATCTCTAAGCCAATCTCATTGGCGTTACGACTCTTCGGAAACATGTACGCAGGTGAAACTATCTTCATTCTGATTGCAATAATGTACTCAGCTGGACTGGCCACTGGTCTGTTTGGTGGTGTTTTGCAATTAGGTTGGGCTATATTCCACATCCTGATTATTACACTACAGGCGTTCATATTTATGACCCTGACGATCGTATATCTAGATATGGCGCATCAAGATCACTAATTGATCTTAATTAAACTGAATTTTTTGAATTTAAATTAAAACTACTCTCACAGGAGATTTTACAATGACTGAAGCACAAGCTTTTCTATACATCGCCGGCGCATTAATGATGGGTCTAGGTGCACTAGGTGCAGCTATTGGTATCGGCATATTAGGTGGTCGTTTCTTAGAAGGTGCTGCTCGTCAGCCAGAACTGATTCCAATGTTACGTACACAGTTCTTCATCGTTATGGGTCTTGTTGACGCGGTTCCTATGATCGCAGTTGGTATCGCTCTATACGTTCTTTTCGCAGTAGCTGGCGGTTAACAATTCAGCTTACCGCCGTGAGATTCCAGTCCTGCGCTAGAAAATGATTACTTATACATATAAGCTCACATTTTCCGCCTTGGTCAGAAACCTCACACCGGCAACCTGAACAGTTAACAACTTATAAGTTACGAGGAAATAACATGAACATCAATGCAACTCTTATCGGACAATCAATCGCGTTTTTCGTGTTTGTACTGTTCGTAATGAAGTATGTTTGGCCACCGCTAATTGCAGCGCTGGACGAACGTAAAAAGACGATTGCCGATGGACTTGCCGCTGCAGAACGCGGTCAGCATGAGCAAGAACTAGCTGAAAAAGCGGCTGAGAAACATATTAAAGAAGCCAAAGATCAGGCATCTGAAATTATGGTTCAAGCACAGAAGCGTGCATCTGAAATTGTTGAAGAAGCGAAAGATAATGCAAAAGAAGAAGCGGGTCGTGTTAAAACGGCTGCTGAAGCTGAGATTGATCAAGAAATCAATCGTGCAAAAGAAGCTCTTCGACAGCAGGTAGCAGGTATCGCAATGGCTGGTGCTGCTAAAGTCCTTAACCGTGAAGTTGACGAAAAAGCACATAGCGAAATCGTTGATGACATGATTGCCCAGATATAAATAAGGGTAAAAGGTAATGTCAGAATATACAACGCAAGCACGACCATACGCGAAAGCAGCCTTTGAAGTGGCGCAAGCTGAATCAAAGCAGGCGGAATGGTCTGACGCCCTGCAATTTATCGATGCAGTAGTATGCAACGCTGAATTTGTAGCCGTGATTGATAACCCAGCAATGGGAGCTGAAGCGAAAGGCAAAATTCTTTTAGATATTTGCGGTGATAAGTTATCTGAAACACAGAAAAACTTTATCAAAGTAATGGCTGAAAATAACCGCCTTATGTTGATGCCTGAAATTGTAATTTTGTTTGAAGCACACCGTGCTACAGCAGAAAATATAGTTGAAGCAACAGCGACATCAGCATACGCATTAAGCGATGCACAAGTTCAATCAATGACCGACGCCCTGAAAAAGAAATTAGGCTGCGAAGTAACGTTAACGACTGAAGTTGATTCATCGTTAATAGGCGGTGTAATTATTCGCGCTGGCGACTTAGTTATCGATGGTTCGACACAGGCCAAAATTGGGTCATTAACCCAGGCCGTAAGCCATTAGATTGGCACACTAAGTGTGAGCCATAAAAGAGGAATTAGAATGCAACTGAATCCATCAGAAATCAGTGAACTGATTAAAAAACGAATAGAAAGCTTTGAGACGGTAGCAGAAGCCCGTACCGAAGGTACTATTGTAAGCATGAGCGACGGTATCGTTCGTATCCATGGTTTATCCGAAGCTATGCAGGGCGAGATGATCGAACTGCCAGGCGAAACTTATGCTTTAGCACTTAACTTAGAACGCGACTCAGTAGGCGCGGTTGTACTAGGTTCAGACAAGCACCTGAAAGAAGGTGACGTTGCTAAGTGTACTGGTAAAATTTTAGAAGTACCAACAGGCGATGCATTATTAGGCCGTGTAGTTGACTCATTGGGTGTACCTATCGACGGTAAAGGCCCAATTGAAACAACAACATTCGCGCCGATTGAAAAAATTGCACCGGGTGTTATTGAACGTAAGTCAGTTGATCAACCGGTTCAAACTGGTTTGAAATCTATTGATGCGATGGTTCCCATCGGTCGTGGCCAGCGTGAGTTAATTATCGGTGACCGTCAGACAGGTAAAACGGCTGTAGCGTTAGATGCCATCATCAACCAGAAAGACACAGGTGTTAAATGTGTTTATGTGGCTGTTGGTCAGAAAGCATCTACTATTGCTAACCTGGTTCGTAAACTTGAAGAGCATGATGCAATGGCTCACACAATCATCGTTGCTGCGGCAGCGTCTGATTCTGCGGCAATGCAGTACATCGCTCCATACGCAGGTTGTTCAATGGGTGAGTACTATCGCGATAAAGGCGAAGACGCACTGATTGTATATGATGACTTAACTAAGCAGGCATGGGCTTACCGTCAGGTATCTCTACTGTTACGTCGTCCACCAGGTCGTGAAGCATATCCAGGTGACGTTTTCTACTTACACTCTCGCTTATTAGAGCGTGCGGCACGTGTTAATGCTGACTTCGTAGAAAAAGCAACTAATGGCGCTGTAAAAGGTAAGACTGGTTCTTTAACTGCTCTTCCAATAATCGAAACTCAGGACGGTGACGTTTCTGCTTTCGTACCTACTAATGTAATTTCGATTACAGATGGTCAGATTTTCCTTGAATCTGATTTATTCAACGCAGGTATACGTCCAGCAATCAATGCTGGTCTATCGGTATCTCGTGTAGGTGGTGCAGCTCAGACTAAAATCATCAAGAAGTTAGGCGGCGGTGTTCGTTTAGCGCTAGCTCAGTATCGTGAATTAGCGGCATTCGCTCAGTTCGCATCTGATCTTGATGACGCAACGCGTGCACAGTTATCTTTAGGTGAACGTGCGGTAGAGTTAATGAAGCAGGCTCAGTATTCACCTATGGGTGTAGCTGAAATGGGTTTCAGTCTGTATGCAATGAACGAAGGTTATATGGATGATGTTGAAGTCAATAAGGTCCTTGATTTCGAAGCAGCCATGTGGGCTTACGTTAAATCTAATAACGCCGATCTAGTTTCCAAGATTGATGAAGCTGGTGATTACAATGATGATATCGCTGCAGATATGAAAGCTGCATTAGATACATTCAAAGCTAACGGTGTTTGGTAGTCGGAGTTAAACGATGTCCGGTGCAAAAGAAATACGCGGTAAAATTAAGAGTATAAAAAATACTCAGAAAATTACCAAAGCAATGGAAATGGTTGCCGCTTCTAAAATGCGTAAAGCGCAGGAAAGAATGCGAGCAAGTCGTCCATATGCTGAGAAAATGCGCAATGTAATTGCGCATTTATCTCAAGCTCATGCGGAAATTAAACATCCGTTTATGATTGAGCGAGAAATAAAACGAGTTGGTTACATTGTTGTTACATCAGACCGTGGTCTGTGTGGTGGTTTAAACGTTAATCTTTTCAAGAAAACGATTAACGATATGAAAGCACATCATGACAAGGGTGTAGATATTGATGTTGTTCCTGTTGGGCGTAAAGCGGTTGATTTTTTCAAGCGTAACCCAGGTAACGTAGTTGCAGAGGCAAGCCAGTTAGGCGACTCACCTCACATTAACGACTTAATCGGCTCTGTAAAGGTAATGTTAGATGCATTTACCGAGGGTAAAATTGATGCGCTATATCTGGTAAGTAACGAGTTTGTTAATACCATGACACAGCAGCCAGAAGTTTTACAAATGTTACCCGTAAGTGGTTCTACTGATGATAAATTAAAACATCACTGGGATTACATTTATGAGCCGGACTCTAAAGAGATTCTTGATGGCCTGCTCATGCGTTTTGTTGAATCGCAAGTTTATCAGGGTGTTGTTGAAAACATCGCCTGTGAAATGTCAGCACGAATGATTGCTATGAAATCAGCAACCGATAATGCCGGCGATATTATTAGCGAACTTGAAACGGTTTATAACAAAGCGCGTCAGGCAGCAATTACTCAGGAAATTTCTGAGATAGTTGCAGGTGCATCTGCGGTTTAATTAATAACTCAGCTCACCCCCGTGCGGCCTTATAACCGCGTTGGAAAATGGACACTTACATTTGTAAGCTTAAATTTTCCGCCTTATTCTAAGGCCACACGGGGGCAACCTGAGTCATTAATAGAAATTAGAAATTGAAATTTGTAGGCTTTTGTAGGTGCGGCTTTAGCCGCACAATATAAAGTACCTACAAGTCTACAAGTTTAGTTTTCCTGTTATTGAGCAGGTTAATGAAGAATTTAAAATTAAGAGGATCAGTCTATGAGTGCTGGAAAAGTTGTTTCGATTATCGGTGCGGTAATCGACGTTGAGTTCCCAAGGGATGCAATTCCTAAGGTATACGATGCGTTAAGAATCGAAAGCGCAAGTCTGACATTAGAAGTTCAGGCTCAGCTAGGTGATGGTGTTGTACGTACAATTGCCATGGGTTCTTCAGAAGGTTTAAAGCGTGGCGTTGAAGTAGTTAATACTGGCGCAGCGATTTCCGTACCTGTTGGTATGAAAACGTTAGGGCGTGTAATGAACGTTCTTGGTGAGCCAATTGATGAAGCCGGCCCTATTGGTGAGGAAACTCGTTTACCGATACATCGTGCAGCACCTAAGTATGAAGAACTTTCTTCAGAAGTAGAGATTTTGGAAACCGGTGTTAAAGTTATCGACCTGGTTATGCCAATCGCTAAAGGTGGTAAAGTTGGTTTATTCGGTGGTGCGGGTGTTGGTAAAACCGTTACATTGATGGAGCTTATTCGTAACATCGCAGTTGAGCACAGTGGTTACTCAGTATTTGCTGGTGTTGGTGAGCGTACTCGTGAAGGTAATGACTTCTACTACGAGATGGAAGAAGGCGGCGTACTTGATAAAGTAGCGTTAGTTTACGGCCAGATGAATGAGCCTCCAGGAAACAGACTACGTGTTGCATTAACAGGTCTGACTATTGCGGAAAACTTCCGTGACGAAGGTCGTGACGTATTAATGTTCGTTGATAATATCTACCGTTACACACTTGCGGGTACTGAAGTATCTGCACTGTTAGGCCGTATGCCTTCAGCGGTTGGTTACCAGCCAACACTAGCGGAAGAAATGGGTGTTCTTCAGGAGCGTATTACATCAACTAAAACTGGCTCGATTACATCTTTCCAGGCAGTTTATGTACCTGCGGATGATTTAACTGACCCATCTCCTGCAACGACATTTGCTCACTTAGATGCGACATTAGTACTGTCTCGTCAAATTGCTGAATTAGGTATCTACCCTGCGGTTGATCCATTGGATTCAACTTCACGTCAACTTGATCCACAGGTTGTTGGTCAGGAGCATTATGATATTGCTCGTGGTGTACAGGGTACCTTACAGCGTTATAAAGAGCTGAAAGATATCATTGCGATTCTGGGTATGGACGAATTATCTGATGAAGATAAGCAGGCAGTTGCCCGCGCTCGTAAAATCCAGCGTTTCTTATCACAGCCATTCTTCGTAGCTGAAGTATTTACTGGTGCAGAAGGTAAATACGTAGGTTTAAAAGAAACTTTAGCTAGCTTTAAAGCAATCCTTGATGGTGAACTGGATGATATTCCAGAGCAGGCGTTCTACATGGTAGGCGGCATCGACGAAGTTAAAGAAAAAGCGAAAAACATGTAAGGAAAAGCTCTTATGGCTATGACAACACATGTAGACATTGTTAGTGCGGAAAATGAAATCTGGTCTGGTGAAGCCACTATGGTATTTGCTCCAGGAGTAATGGGTGAATTAGGTATTGCCCCACGTCACACACCATTATTAACTAAGCTTAAAGCTGGTGAAGTGCGTGTACGTGGTCAAAACGGTGAAGATGATTCTTATTTCATCTCCGGTGGCATATTAGAAATACAGCCTCACGTAGTAACAATTTTGTCTGATACCGCAATTCGTGCAGATGATCTGGACGAAGCAGCAGCATTAGAAGCTAAGCAACGCGCTGAAGAGGCCATGCAGGATAAAAATTCTGAGATGGACTTTGCAAAGGCAAGTGCTCAGTTAGCTGAAGCAGCAGCATTAGTTGAAACAATTAAGAAGATTAGAGGCCGCAGATAATCTGTTGTTAATAATTATAAAAAAGCCGGACTTAGTTCCGGCTTTTTTTATGCCGGTTGAAAAATAATAAAAAAAGAAAATGAGAATGGACGCAAATTAAGCCAGATGTTGTATTATTAGTAGTTAAGTGAAGTGAACGTCCTGTTATTTCTGAGGGCGTATAAGTGTTAAAAATATAAGGAATGAAAATGCCACTAAGTGTAGTTATCCTCGCCGCCGGTAAAGGCACGCGCATGAAATCCAGCATACCCAAAGTGCTGCACAAACTTGCAAATAAACCACTGGTAGAACATGTATATGATACGGCAAAAGATCTGGGTGCTGAGGAGGTCATTGTAATATATGGACATGGTGGAGATCAGGTCAAAGAAAGTTGCAAACATTTTGACGCTAAATGGGTTGAACAGAAAGAGCAGTTAGGTACGGGTCATGCAGTTATGCAGGCATTTGATTCGGTTAACCTTAATAATAACGTGTTAGTTTTATACGGTGATGTACCGTTAACTAAAAAAGAAACATTAGAAGATTTATTAGATGACTCTGAAGGAAAAGTGGGATTATTATCAGTTAATCTGGATAACCCTTTTGGTTACGGTCGAATATTAAGAAATGATAAAAATCAGGTAACAGGAATCGTTGAGCAGAAAGATGCATCTGATGAACAGCAGAAAATACAGGAAGTTAATACCGGTATACTTTCCTGTAACGGAGAAACACTAAAGCGTTTATTAAATAATATTGATAATAAAAATAGTCAGGGCGAATATTATTTAACCGATATTTTTGAGCTTGCCGAAAAAGATAATATAGAAATAAAAACAGCTCAACCTGAATCAAGCTATGAAGTTGAAGGTGTTAATAATCGTTTACAGTTAGGAACACTAGAGCGTATATATCAAAGAAATATTGCGAATGAATTAATGACAAACGGTGTAGCCTTAGCAGATCCAGCACGCATTGATATACGAGGTAAAGCTGAAATTAGTAATGATGTTTATATCGATATAAATGCAGTTATTGAAGGTAATGTAACAATTGGCAGCGGCACAAATATTGGACCTAATTGCGTAATCATTAATTCAATAATTGGTGAGAATGTAAATATCAAAGCAAATTGTGTAATAGAAAATGCTGTAGTAGAGAATAACTGTGAAGTTGGACCGTTTGCGAGATTAAGACCAGAAACGCACTTAAGTAAAAATGCTAAAGTAGGAAATTTCGTAGAAATTAAGAAAACTAATATAGGTGAAGGTAGTAAAGTAAATCATCTTTCCTATGTTGGTGATACGGATATGGGGAAGAATGTAAATGTTGGTGCAGGTACCATTACCTGTAACTATGATGGAGCAAATAAGCATAGAACAGTGATAGGTGATAATGTATTTGTTGGCTCAGATACTCAACTAGTCGCACCGGTTAATATATCAAATGGCGTTACCATAGGCGCAGGTGCAACAGTAACTAAAGATGTAGCAGAAGATATGTTGGTAATAAGTCGTTCTCCGCAGAAAACTATTTCTGGTTGGCAAAGACCTATAAAGAAGAAATAAGATTCAAAGAAATATAGCGTCTATTAACAAACCAGGTTATATCAGTTATAACCTGGAATTATTCTGAGTTAATAATATGTCACAGTTAATAAAAAAAGCGCAAGACTTTGCAACTACAGAGCACCAGCGAATAAATCATGTTCGTAAATATACAGATAAACCATATCAAACACACCTTCAGGCAGTAGCAAAACTTGTTTCTAGTGTAACCAATGATGAAGAAACTATTGCAGCGGCATGGTTACACGACACAGTAGAAGATACACCTGCGACGTTAGGTGATATTGAAAAAACATTTGGTAGATCTATAGCTGATCTTGTTGAGGAATTAACAGATATTAGTAAACCTTCTGATGGCAATAGAGCGGCTCGTAAAGAAATAGATCGACAACATTTAGCTGCTGCATCTACACGAGCAAAAACCATTAAGCTAGCCGACTTAATACATAATTGTGCAGATATAGTTAAAAATGATAAAAAGTTTGCAATAACTTTTATGTCAGAAATGCAGGCTCTATTAAATGTACTCATAGGTGGTGACTCAAAATTATTAAAACGGGCAAAAAAGCTTTTAATAAAAAGTAGTGATGAGCTCGGTATAGACCCGTCAGTTCAAAGACATATTGAGCCAGTAAAAAATGCGTTAATGAGTTTACCGGGCTTTTCAGATATAAACTTTAAAAATAAATATTTACAATTATTTACTGCAAGAGATGTTGCAGAAAGTCTGTTGTCATTTGATAGTGATACTTCAAATGATATAGCAAATAAAGCATTTAACTATCACAAACAAGGTGTAGCAAGTATAAGAATAAATGGTAGTGTGCAAGGCTATGTTAAACAAAGCGGTCTAAAAGGGTCAGTATGTGGTGATAGCATGCGACATTTTACTGTAGATCAGGTGATTAGAGGCGCAGCAAGTTTAAGTGATGTAATTCATGTCTTAACAAGACATGATTTTTGTTTTGTAAGTATATTTGGAGAAGTGACTGGGGTAATAACCAGAGAAGATATAAATAAACCTCAAGTGAGAATGTGGTTATTTGGTCTTGTAACAATGATTGAAACAGCTATAACGCAGATAATAGAAAAAATATATCCAGATGAGGCATGGACGCAGGTAATGTCTACAGGTCGAGTTGAGAAAACAAAGCAAATTTGGGAAGAAAGAAAAAGACGTAATTTGCATTGTAATTTTATAGATTGCTTACAATTTTCAGATAAAGCAGGCATATTAATAACAGATAAAAGCTCTCTTTCTCAAATGGGGTTTGAAACAGGAAAACAGGCTAAGAAAGTAATTAAAGAGCTGGAATCTCTTAGGAACCATCTTGCTCATTCTCAGGATATCGTGTCACATGATTGGGCTCAAATTGCACGATTAGTTAATAGGCTTAGTGAAAAACATTGAAACAAAAGATAGTTAAATAATGAAAAATCACTATGATGCAATAATAATTGGTGCAGGTGCAGCTGGCCTATTTTGTGCATTTAATATAGCAAAAAATAAGAAAAGCGTACTCGTACTTGATCATGCTAATAAAGTAGGTAAGAAGATATTAATGTCGGGTGGTGGAAGATGTAATTTTACAAATTTAAATACGATGTTTGATGATTTTACATCAGATAACATTCATTTTGTAAAATCTGCATTAAATCAATATACGGCATATGACTTTTTATCATTAGTTGAAAAACATAATATTGAATATGTTGAAAAAAATCCAGGACAATTATTTTGTAAAAATAGTTCAAAAGATATTTTAAAAATGCTATTGGATGAATGTGCTAATTCAGCAGTTAAGATATTTAAAAAATGCGAAATAAAAAAAATAAAAAAAGAGACACAGTTTGAGCTCACTACGAGTATAGGTAATTTTAGTTCTGATTCACTAGTTATAGCAACGGGTGGCCTGTCAATTCCAACACTTGGTGCGACAGGTTATGGTTATACTATTGCAGAGCAATTTGGACATAGTGTAATTGAGACAAATGCATCACTGGTTCCATTCACATTGCCCAAAAAATGGCTTAATCGAATTAAAGAACTTGCAGGTGTATCATTACGAGTTTCAGTGAGTAATAAAAAACATACTATAGAAGAAGATATGTTATTTACACACCGTGGATTAAGTGGGCCAGCTATACTTAAGTTATCTGCTTATTGGAGTTATGGCGAAGAGATTATAATCGATTTATTACCGTCAATAGACTTAAAAGACTTTATTAAGTCTGAGAGATTAAAACATCCGGATAAATTACTAATAAATAGCTTAAGCACAGTGATGCCTAAAAGGTTAGTAGAGTTTATCTGTATAGACTTTGAAAATGAATTAAAATTAAAGCAATTAGATAAGCCTGATATTGAGAAGCTTGAAAAATCTATTCATATCTGGGCTATAACGCCTTCTGGTACAGAGGGTTATAGAACAGCTGAAGTTACTTCAGGTGGTGTAAGTACACAACAGATATCATCAAAAACATTTGAATCAAAAATAGAAGAGAAGTTATTTTTTATTGGTGAAGTATTAGATGTAACGGGGCAATTAGGTGGTTATAACTTTCAATGGGCCTGGTCATCAGCCTGGTGTGCAGCTCAAGCTATAAAATAAAATTATCAAATAATGAGCCTGATAAATAAAGCTTATAGATAAATAGACATAAAACTCCTTTGGTCGGTTATAAACCTAAAAATAACAGAAACTAATTGATAAAGTTCACATTTTCAGTGATCCTGAAGATTGAATATATAAAATTCCTGTAGTTCTCAGTTCTTGAGAAAATGACATAATTAAATTGATAATCGAAAAGTGCTTTATGAATGACTTCATAAAGATTGCTCTATTCTAAATTAATAATGGATATTTATTTAGAATATATGAATATTGGTTAAATTATGGCGACAAAAAATCTCGAATTTATAGAAATGCTGTTTGCTTCAATATCTGAAGACTCAAGTATTCCACAGGAAATAAAACCGTATCTAATTGGACTTCGTTCGCCAGTAATTAAGATCTCATCAGATAAGCGTTTTTTTAGTGATCGATCCCACCCAGCTAGAATTACCTTATTATTAATGACAAAAATTTGTGGCTCTAATGCTAACCTGCGTGATCTATCAATAGAGATTAGTAAGATAACAGACAGACTGATACATTCAAATGAAGTAAGTGTAGATGACTTTATAATAGCGAATAGAAATTTATTAGTACTAATTAATGATGCTGATAAAAATGAAGCAATTTATGCTTATGAAAAAAAAGAGACTCAAAAGTTAATAAAGAATAAAAGTGATAAATTTAAACAACAAATTATAACTGAGTTACAAACTATAATATCAAATAATAGTATACCCATTCTAGCCCATGAATTAACCCTTAAAATATGGCCACAATTCATGTACAAAAAATGTGTTAAAGAAGGTGTCAAGAGTGAATATTGGAGTAAAGGAAATAAATGCTTTAGTAAAATAATAGATTATTTACAGCCAGTTGAAAATATAAGCAAGTGGTTAGAGATTAATGATAATAGACATGAGTTTGTAGAATCAATTCATAGTCTATTATGTGAATCAGATATAGATACAAAAAGAATATCAATAAATACAGAGGCTTTAAAGAAAGCAATAGATGTAAATATAAATAAATTTAAGAATGAAAATACATCTTTGTTTGATAAAAATGAATTTGCAGAAAAATCCAGTGAAATAGTAGATGGATTAAGTGATCTACCTGACTATGTTAAGGTGGGTGAATGGTTTGATTTATATACCTCAGAGAAAACAGCAGCCAATCGATTGAAGTTGTCTCTAATAATAAAAGAACAGGGGCAACTTGTATTTGTAGATCATCGTGGAATTAAGGGAATGGTAAAAGACATTGGGGTTTTTGCAGAAGAGCTGTCACGATACTTATCGAGACCAGTAAATAGCAGTAGGCCAAAATTTGTTGATACATGGAATGAGCTTATTGAGAAAATTCCTAAATTTAAACGATAAAATTGTCATCATAATTATTAATTTAAAATATATTTCATAAAGCAATTATGGATTATCAATCCAGCCACCTGTTGCCTGAAGAGGTTGTAGGTTATCAGGTTTATTAATCCATATAGCTAACGCATAACGCTGACCAGATTTTATATGCATTGTTGAAATATCAATAATCCAGTTCCCATCTTTAGAAAACTGCTTTATCTTATCTAAGACAATAAAGTCTTCTGTAAATTTTTTCCCGCTATTTTCGCCAGTTTTAATATCTGTCATAATATTGAACCCCAATAAAGCAATATTTACATTTAAAGGCAGTGTATGTTCGAATTTAATTTTTAGAATAGATTTATTAAGTATTGCTTTTAATTGACCTGGTTTTTTAATCGAAACAGGTAACGAGTGATTTCTGTACCAACCTCGCCACTCATGACCATCTAACACCATGCCAGGGGTATATACGGAACTAATACCACCCTGGTAATGATAGCTACGCTGTCTAGCTGAATAAAGTTTATTAGAGAAAGAGTCTTTCCAGCCGAGATAATCCCAGTAGTCAACATGAAATACGACGGGTATAAATGTATTCCACAAATCTGGATTATGAAGTTGTTTTGATATCCAGCGTTCAGCTGGTGGGCAGCTGCTACAACCCTGAGAAGAATAAAGCTCTAGTAGCTGTGTTTTTGTAGTGCTGCTCTGAAATTTTTGCGCAGTCAGTTCATGACTTAATAATAGGCTGCTTAAGAGGCAAGTAAAAATAAGCTTATGTAACATAATATTCTCCTGTGCTGTTTTTAGAGTGCAGCTAGAAGACGAGGTTCACTGATGTTAAAAATCCGTGATAACTGTAGTTAATCCTGATCTGTAGGGCCTATTAGTACTTCTTCAATAGCATATTCAGGAGTGTCATGTAAAAAAGCAGCATGTATAGGGTACAACTCATGAAGTTTTTCAATAAATTGAACTTCATCTTTCAGTACAAATACAATGGTTTGCGTATTTGGAGAATATTTGGGAAGGCTAGATAGAAGGACATCCAGATTACTCACATTTACACCTGCATAGTTATTGCCGTAACCGTAAAAAAATTCAGCAACTATAAAATCTGGTTTATAGGTTTTAAGGGCTTTAATTGCATTACGGCTAGAATTCACCTTTATTTCTCGTGCACCGATGCTCTGAAAAAGCGCAGATAACTTAGGGTGAGTAGGTGATTCGATTATTGATAGAATTGTCAGGCTCATTTTTAAACTATATGGTGAAAAAACTAATAATACTATCTGGCTCTGATAAAATACATATTACTCAACAGGATAATCATCAATAACGTCTATGGCTCTTCTTACTCTACGAAATATTAATCTGGGCTTTGGCGGTCCAAACTTGTTCGATTCACTTAATTTGCAAATTGAAGCAAAAGAACGTTTATGTCTATTGGGGCGGAATGGTGAGGGTAAATCCACACTTATGAAGCTCATTGGCGGCCTGGTCAAAGCTGACGAAGGTAGTATTGAACAACAACAAAACCTCAAAATAGCCTATCTCACTCAGGATATTCCAGATGAAGTAGATGGTAGCGTATATGATGTGGTTGCATCGGGGCTAGAGGGGGTAGGTGAGATACTTAAAAACTACCATCACTGTAGTCTCGAAATAGCTGAAGAATATACTGATAAAAAAATGGAAGAGTTATCAAGAATTCAGCATGAACTTGAAGCTGTCGATGGCTGGAGTTTGTCACAACAGATTGAAACGACTCTTTCCTTGCTTGAATTGCCTGCTGATGATGAGTTCAATTCTTTATCAGGAGGTCTTAAGAGACGGGTATTATTAGGGCGAGCATTGGTTACTGAGCCGGATTTACTATTACTGGACGAGCCAACTAACCATCTCGATGTAGAGTCTATCCAGTGGATTGAAGAGTTCTTACTTAACTGGAATGGCAGCGTGTTATTTGTTACCCACGATAGATCATTTTTAAGAAGATTAGCAACGCGAATTGTAGAACTAGACAGAGGTAAATTGACTTCATGGCCCGGTAACTATGAAACATATTTATTACGTAAACAGGAATCTCTGGAAAATGAAGAAAAGGAAAATGCTTTATTCGATAAACGACTTGCACAGGAAGAAATATGGATACGACAGGGTATAAAGGCACGACGTACCAGGAATGAAGGCAGAGTCCGTGCATTAAAAGCTTTACGTAATGAGCGTATGCAACGACGTGAGCAGAAAGGCCAGGTTAATATGCAGATGACGGCGCAGGATAGCTCGGGTAAGCGAGTTATTGAAGCTGAAAATGTAAGTTATAGTTATGGCGAGACACCTATCATAAAGAGCTTTAGTACCTTGATCACACGGGGTGATCGAATTGGTATCATTGGGCCTAATGGTGTGGGTAAATCAACTTTAATAAAATTAATGTTAGGTGAATTAAAACCTGACCAGGGTAAGGTCGAGCTAGGAACCAAACTTGAAATTGCCTATTTTGATCAATTACGCGCTGAATTAGATTTAAAGAAAAGTGTCCGAGATAATCTCGCACCAGGCACAGATAAAATTGATGTCGCTGGCAGAGAAAAACATGTCATGAGTTATTTAAGTGACTTTCTGTTTGCACCAGATAGAGCAAACTCACCTGTGAGTACATTATCTGGAGGAGAACGGAATCGATTAATGTTGGCCAAATTATTTGCAAAACCATTTAATTTACTGGTAATGGATGAGCCTACTAATGATCTGGATGTTGAGACATTAGAGCTGCTGGAAGATTTATTAATGCAATTTGAAGGCACCCTGATTCTAATTAGCCATGACAGAGCCTTTCTAGATAATGTGGTAACCAGTACATTAGTATTTGAGGGTGATTGTCAGGTAAATGAATATGTTGGTGGATATGAAGACTGGCTTAGACAATTTAAAGATAAAATGGCAAAAAATAAAAAAGTACCAGTTAAAGAAAAAGAGAATAAAGAATCAGCCAGGAATATAGTTAATAAAACATCAGTTAAAAAGTTAAGTTTTAAAGAACAGAAAGAATTAGATGAATTACCAATGTTGATTGAAACACTTGATACAGAAATGGCAGAGATTACTGAAAAAATGGCTGATGCAAAATTCTATCAACAAAATAAAGATATAATTGCTATTACAACGTCACGTGTTTCAGAAATAGAATATGAGTTAAAAGAAGCTTATAAACGCTGGGAGCAATTAGAGGACAACAAATGACAGGAAAGTTATACCAGCCAGTTATAGTTTTATTCATATCTTTGTTAATAGTTTCATGTGGCGGAGAAAAAGAGAGCCTGACTAAAGGTCAGTCTGATATTGAATATCAGATACTATTGAAGGGAGGTGAGAGAAATATTTCATATATAAATGAAGCTCGCCCAGTTATAGAAAAAAGATGTGTTGTCTGTCATGGTTGTTATGATGCACCATGTCAGTTAAAGCTGACATCAATAGAAGGTATTAAACGGGGTGCAAATCCTAAAAAAATATATGATGCTGAGCGTATATTTCCAGCAGAACCTACACGTCTTTTTGTTGATGCTAAATCAGAAGAAGAATGGCGCGAAAAGGGATTTCATTCAATAATAAATGAGCAGGAAGATAACGCAATAAATAATCTGCGACATTCTGTTTTATATAAAATGTTACGTTTGAAACAACTAAACCCGCAACCTAGAGTGGGTATGATAGATGACAGCTTTGATTTAAGTTTAAGCAGAGAGCAAACTTGTCCAGTAAATGAAGAATTTGAAAACTATGCGGATGATTACCCATTACAGGGGATGCCATTTGCAACACCTAATTTATCGGATGATGAATACCATATATTGGTTAAATGGCTATCACAGGGTATGCCTGATGATAGCCAGATAAAGCATTCGGCTTCAACAAAAGAACAAATTAAAAAATGGGAAGTATTTTTAAATCATACAGATCTAAAGCATAAATTAGTTAGCAGATATATTTACGAACATTTATTTATAGCTCACTTACATTTTAAAGATGAGAATACACGTGAGTTTTTCAGGCTGGTTCGTTCTTCTACTCCACCGGGTACAGTAATTAATGAGATTGCTAGCATTAGACCTTATGATGATCCGCAGGTTGATGTTTTTTATTATAGATTGAAATATGAAAAATCATCCATTGTCGATAAATCTCATGTGGTTTATGAATTGTCAGATAAGCGAATAAATCGAATTAAAGAGCTGTTTATCAAACCTGATTATAAGGTAAATAAACTACCTTCGTATGAAGCTATTGTCGCATCAAATCCTATAGAAGCATTTTCAGATATTCCGGTAAAGTCCAGATATAAATTTCTATTAGATGATTCAAAATTTTTTATAGAAGGTTTTATTAAAGGGCCTGTATGTCGAGGCCAGGTTGCTTTAAATGTAATAGAAGATAATTTCTGGGTATTTTTTACAGATCCAGATAAATTAAAAGTAAATCGCGATACTGAATATTTAAAAGCAATGGCTTCAGATTTTAGCTTGCCAGCGGAACAGGAAAATACATTAAATTTATTCAGTACCTGGACAAAGTACTGGGACTTGCAGAATAAGAATATGCTTGTCAGGCAGGAAGAATATATTAATTTACCGCCTACAGATCTAAATAAAGCGCTTTCATATATCTGGGATGGAAGTGATGGAATGAATAAAAATAACAGTGCACTTACGGTATTTAGGCATTTCGATAGTGCTACTGTAAAACAGGGGTTGTTAGGTGATTATCCAGAATCAGCGTGGCTGATTGATTATCCTGTGTTTGAACGAATTCATTACTTACTGGTTGCGGGATATGATGTTCATGGCAATGTAGGGCATCAGTTTAATACACGTATTTATATGGATTTTCTGAGAATGGAAGCAGAAAATACTTTTTTAGCTTTTTTACCTTCTGAAAATCGAAAAAAGCTACGTGCATCCTGGTATAAAGGCATTCGAGAGAGCTTGATAAAGTATTTTAAAGAGCCGGAAGCATGGTTAGATGTTCAGGTCGTATACGGTTATAAAACAGAAACACCACTAAGAGAGCTTTATCAAAATATAGAGAAACGGCTAAAACATAATGATTATGTAAATGATGTTATTAATCGTTGTGACAATATGCAATGCGGTGTAGATGATAAACATTCTTCAATAGATAAACATCTGCAGAGAATAGCTAAAATTAAAGGTAGTAGTTTGATGGTGTTTCCTGATCTTAGTTTTATTAAAGTGATAGGCGATAATAAAACTCAGGCTTATACATTGATTAATAATAAAGGTTATAAAAATATTAGTTCTTTGCTGAGTGAAGTAGTTAACAGGGATAAAGCTTCAGACACACTAACTGTGTATAAAGGTATATTAGGCTCATATCCGAACTTCTTTTTTACAGTTAAGGAAGATGATCTGGAATTTTTTGCAAACCAGATAATAGCAATTAAAACTAGAGATGATTATGAGCGTTTCGTTGGTATGTATGGAATACGTAGAACTGCGTCAAATTTTTGGGAAGAGGCTGATTATTTTAATGAGCAGTTTGCCAGGCAAGATCCTGTAGGGCACGGTATATTTGATTTGTATCGATATAACAATCGTTAAAATTTAATCGATACTAAATAACATAATAATATTAAAGAGCAAGATTCAGACAGAAACTTTATTTTATATTATGAAATCTACCGTACGCGTTAATATTAAAAGTGAGTTAAGAACTGAAGGTCTTATCGTTATTAATTATAACTAGGGTTGATAATTGTCGTACTGCGGTAAATTATCGTTGATCTTTTCCCAGTTGGCCTTTGAGTTAACGAAGATATGAGCTTCAGGTTTTTCAGTTATGTCCGATTCTATGCTTCCAATACGCACACGTATAATCTCCGGTGTTTTATTGTTTTTACTTATAATCGGTGAGCCACAATATTTACAGAAGAACTTTGTTTGCCCGGGGCTAGATTCATAACTGGTTAATGCATGTTCACCATTAATAAATTTAAAATTAATTTCATCAACATTTCCATTTGTAGCAAATGCGCTGCCTTGTGCTTTTCTACACTTTGAACAATGACAATAAATGATATTTTTAATTGCTCCAGATATTTCGTATTTAACTTTATTACAAAGGCAACTGCCGGTGTAGGTATTTTCAGACATGATGTAAACCTCGTAATAATTTCATAAAAAAACAGAACTGTTTAGTTCATTTAAAAACCATTCTAGTGAGCGGCCTGTTTTGCCGGTTCTCCAGGCAAGGTAAGTCGATGCTGTTCGATGGCCTGTTTCTACTTTTTTCTCTATTAATAATCCGTTCTCAATTTCATTTTTAACTAAATACTCAGGTAAAAAGCCTACCCCTAGTCCCATAATATGCGCAGCTATTTTTGTTCTAAAGTCAGATACAGTAAAAACATCCTGCCCAGTGTAAATTCCCGCCGTTCTTTTAGGTAAGTTACGTGAAGTATCCGCAACAGCAATTACACGATACTCAGAAATGATACTCTCAGGTATAGGCTCTTTATGGCTTGCAAGAGGGTGATCAGGGGCGACTACAAAAGCCCAGTCGATTTCACATAAAGCTTTTGTGTGATAACCGCCGCCTTCGGGACCATTGTCCGGCGCACCAATAACCAGGTCAGCTCTATCACTCATTAGTGCATCCCATGTGCCGCCATATACCTCAGTATGTAATTTTATTCGGGTACCGCTCTTTTCTTTATAAAATTTCTGGATTAGTTCCAATAGGCCGTTGATAGGCAACATGTCAGCAATGGCGATATTTAATTCTATCTCCCAACCTTTAGATACTTTTCTAAGCTGATTTTCAAGCTCAGATACAACATCTAATAAGTGGCGTCCTTCAGATAACAAAAATTTACCAGATTCAGTCAGCTGTGCTCTGTGTCCTGCTCTATCAAATAAAGCTGTATTTAAATCCTGCTCCAGTTTTTTCATGCTGTAGGTAACGGCAGAGGGAACACGGTGTAATGATTCAGCAGCTGCCGCAAAGCTGCCCTGTCTATGAATGGCGTCAAGAACAAGAAGAGCGTCTAGTGTTAGTTTCATTCAAATATTTTAAACAAACTGTGCAAATATTTCCAATATAAATAATGCAACTGTCTGACTATTATGAAGTCCTAATATTTATAAAATCTTAACAAGGCTGTTTTACAAGATTTAAATATTAAGTTAAATGACTGAATATAAAGGATTTATTAGTGAAATATAAAAATAGCACACCTTTTAAAATAGCAGAATTAGAAAGAATTATTAATAAATTTAATATCAAATTTATTGTATTACTTATGAGTCTGTCAATTTTTAATCCACTGAATGCCAGTTCTTATGAACCTGATGCATATTGGCAGGGCACCTTAGGGCCTTTAAATATTCGTTCATTATCTCCAGGGCAGGCATTACGTCTGGCGCCATTACCAAGATCACCTTACGGTTTGCCAGCAGGTGAAACAGAATTACAGTTTAATATTGCAGCTGCGAGTGTTTTTTTACAGTCTCCTGATGTATATCTTGTTGATTTTAATTTCACAGATACGCGCCTGGCAGTTAATCATGGTTTTAAATCTGGCTGGTCAGCAGAGTTGTCTTTTAATGATCGAAGAATTAGAAATTTAAACCTGGATCAAGTTGTGGAAACTTTTCATGATGCCTTTGGAATTGAGCAAAATGGAAGAGATATAAATTTAAATCAGACGCATATAGAAATTCCACAGTATTCGGCAAGTTTTGGAGACGAGTTGAATGGTGTATTTTCTCAAACAATAGGCTTGTCAGTACAAAAAGTATTAATAGACAAAAGTGTTGAATGGCCGGCGCTCGCAATAGTACTTAATACAAGCCTGGAAACCTTGTCAGACGGTATGATAGAGAAAGGTGCTTTTGATTATGGTATGCAATTAACGATGGCGCAAAAACAATCATCGGGATATATGTTTGGTAATGTCTCATATACGCATTTTGGTTCAGATAAAACACTGGGCCTAATTCCCCTGACTGAAAAGCAATTCTCAGGAATGCTTGGATATGAGTTTACTATTGATAGAAATGAAGCGTTTATCGTGCAGTATTTATTTAGTGATGGTGTGCTGATTGATCTAGGAGCTTTAGATGAAGTTAGTCATGAAATACATTTGGGATATAAGTGGCGAACTGAGAAAAATATAATTGAAGTGGGTCTGGTTGAAAATATCGTTAATTTTGATAATGGGCCAGATGTAGCATTTACTTTTGGGGTTACGCACAGGTTGTAGTTTAGCCTTGTTCAGATTGTTAAAACATTTACCACAGAGGCATAGAGCCCCAAGAACGGCTTTTTGAGGTTAGTGTATCGTTCAGGGACAGTAACCTCAAAAAATTTTGCGTTCTCGGTGGTAAATGTTTCACGCAATAAAAAGGGTGACTTAAAGTCACCCTTTTTGGTTTCCACTGGGGAGTAGTAAATTAACTACAGCCCTTAGGACGTGGTAAGCCTGCAATTTTATTTGCACACTTAATTAGACCAGTTGGAAACAGAGAGTAGATATACTTCTGATCACTCTTGTCTTTGCCGTATTCTTTTTTCATCAATTTTGAAAAAGAGCGTGGCTCACAAACAGTGCCGTTAGCAATAAAGTACTCACGTGCCATGTTAATAATGTTCCAGTGTTCTTCTGTAAGCTCGGGCACATTTTCAGTAATTGCGATTTGTGCAGCTAATTCTTCGCTCCACTCATCTAAATTTAACAGCCAGCCTGCTTCGCTTAATTCAATTGTTTTACCGTCAACAATCGCTTCCATTACTTCACCTCGTAAAAAATAAATAATCTTGACTAATTTGGTCAGGTATTATCCACGAAATGGACCACTTAGGCAAATATTATTAGTCTATTTGTTAGACAGTCGTCTTAGTTAGTGATAATGTAAAATTCTTCGCGTTCTTTAATGAGTTCGTCTAAGCTTAATTAAAAGCACTAGCTAATTCCATGTGAGAAGCTTATGTCTGATCAAAAAATTGATATGTTCAAAGGTGTGGTTCCAGGGGAGCCGCTGTATAAGATAGCGCCCACACGTGACGAAAATGGCAATTCATTCGTTGATTTTATGTTGATCATTCCAAAGTTAAAGAAAAAACCACAGAATTATATTGATCGAACTCTGCAAGATATTCAAATGGTGCTAAGTCGATATAGTTCAGACGTTGTATTCGCCAATATGGACTTGAAAATCAATTGTTTATGGGTTTCACATAAACCCAGGCCTGGATTATGCAAAGAACTTACAAGCGCCATTCGTCAATATGTGCCTGAAGCCATGTTGGTTGGAGATGTATCCCGATAACGATTAAATAGATGAAATTATGACTGAACCTGTAATAGATAAACTAGTGTTTAATGAGATCGCAGAACTGATGGGAGACTCTCTAGGGGAGTTTATCGAGACTTATCTTGGAAATTCACCCAAATTGATTGAGGGCATTAACACCGCACTACCTGCTGGTGATACAGATACAGTTATACATAATGCACATCAACTGAAAGGCGGTAGTGGAAGTATTGGGGCAATGCAGGTTTTTCAGTGTGCCAAACGACTTGAAGAAGAAGCGAGAGATAGTAATGCCAATGACCTTGCTGATGTTCTAATGAATCTAAATGATGCATATGCACTAGCTGAAGCTGAATTGCGCAAACATTTGTAAAGTATTTAGGTACATCACCCTCGGGGAAAGACCGCCGCTTTTTGGCGCTCTGTCCCCTGTTTTGATGCCATCAAGAGTATTAC
>Ga0316206_1001055_pt1 | contig 28038 bp, 27 predicted proteins | sample 6monthpyrite_MG_FD_204942 | JGI IMG/M metagenome (GOLD analysis project Ga0316206, IMG submission 204942) | Microbial mat bacterial communities from mineral coupon in-situ incubated in ocean water Damariscotta River, Maine, United States -... | ecosystem: Environmental > Aquatic > Marine >... | reverse complement strand
GCGCGCCTTGTTCAGCGCCTCTTCACCCCATGGGTACCAGTTTACCGGGTTATCGGCATGTTGAAGCAGGTAAGGGCTGGTTTCATGTTGAAGCATGTTTGGCATGGCTGGATATTATCCCTGATTAAGTACTCAAATATATAATAGCTGTAATTGTATTTCCCCCTCTCCCCTCTGGGGAGAGGGCAGGGGTGAGGGGAAAAAGAGCCAATGAAAAGGCTATTTGTATCAAAAAAACAGGTCTGTACAAAAGAACGCCTCTAACTTATTGAATAAATTAAAAAAGAAATTTTGACGTTTTGCTAAATATTATGAAAAACCCGCCGATAAACCAGATAACAAAACAACGGAACATAAACATACAGGCGTGTCATTGTGGCACAATAAGGATTTGAACAACATGAAAGATGTAGCGATGAAAGATATTCCAAAATGGGATGTAGCACTGGAGTCACTGGTAAAGGATGAATATGCCAAACTGGGTAAACCCCTTGATCTGGCCGATTTCAAACGTCTGGGCAAAGAATACAGTATTCGATTCGATGACATGATGCATACGCTGTGTCAGTTAGTGGTCAATGATGAATGGAGCCAGCAGGGTACAGATGAGCAAGGCAACCCGGTTTCAGCGGATGCTCTGGATGAACTGTTTGTCTATAACCGTCTGGATGAGAAGATCGCACAGAAATACAACGTCTGCTGGCAACCACGTTAATTTAGTTGAAGTAGCTCAGATTTGATCTGGCGGGTGATGTCAGTTATCAAGTTCCTCTTATTAACTTTAAAAACGCTGAGGCCGCAGGGATACGGAGCGGGAAAAGAATCATTAAAAACAATATCCCGGGCTAACCCTGATCTGCCTGTTCGAAATTCATGCAGTCAGATAAAACATACATTAAGTCATCATTTCTTTGCGTTCTCCGCGTCTCTGTGACCACCGCGTTAAATCCATTTATTAAAAGTGACCTTTATCAGCCAAGGTCACTCGTCAGATCAAATTGAATCAATACAATTTAGTTATTTCCGAACTACCTGACAAGCATTCCCGCGCAGGCGGGAAACCATGTTAAAATGTCGGTTCTTATAAATGACACTAAACATGGATGCGAATGCTTTATCCTCATATTGACCCCGTTATTTTTTCATTAGGCCCGGTCAGCTTACGCTGGTACGGGGTGATGTACATTATTGCATTCGGGCTGGCCTGGTGGCTGGCAGGTCGACGTGCCAGACAGCCGGACTCCGGCTGGACAAGTGAGCAGGTCAGTGATGTTATCTTTTATGGTGCTCTGGGTGTCATTCTGGGTGGTCGTCTGGGTTACGTCCTGTTTTATAAATTCAGTGAGTTTCTGGCAGACCCTCGTATTATCTATCAGGTCTGGCAAGGCGGCATGTCTTTTCATGGCGGCCTGATCGGTGTTTTTCTGGCGCTGGTGCTGTTCGCCTGGCGCTATAAAAAATCCTGGCTGACGGTGACAGACTTTGTTGTACCCATTGTCCCGCTAGGGCTTGGTGTGGGCCGCATCGGTAATTTCATTAATAATGAACTCTGGGGTAAACCCACCGACCTGCCCTGGGGCATGATGCAGGCACCCGGGGGTATTGCCTATCACCCCTCCCAGCTTTACGAAGCGACCCTGGAAGGCCTGGTATTATTTATTATCGTGTGGCTGTACTCTGCACGGCCACGACCATCCGGTGCGGTTTCCGGTTTATTTCTACTGGGTTATGGCGTATTCCGTTTTCTGGTCGAGTTTGTCCGTATGCCGGATGCCGACAAGGGCTATCTGGCTTTTGACTGGGTCACCATGGGGCAGGTATTATCATTACCTATGATTATGATCGGTTTGGCATTGATTGCGTATGCCTATAACAATAAAAAAGAGCAGCTTTCTACATGAAACAATATCTGGATCTGATGCGCCATGTGCGTGATAGCGGTACCCGTAAAGATGACCGCACCGGAACGGGAACGGTCAGTGTGTTTGGCTACCAGATGCGCTTTGATCTGGCAGCCGGTTTTCCAATGGTCACTACCAAAAAATGTCATCTGCGTTCCATTATTCATGAATTACTATGGTTCCTGAAAGGTGAGACCAATATCAGTTACCTGAAAGAAAATGGTGTAAAAATCTGGGACGAATGGGCGGATGAAAACGGCAACCTCGGCCCGGTTTACGGGTCGCAATGGCGCTCGTGGCCGACCGCTGACGGCCGTCATGTTGACCAGATTTCACAAGTCATCGACCAGCTGAAAAATAACCCCGACTCAAGACGTATCATCGTCAGTGCCTGGAACGTCGGCGAGATAGACAACATGGCGCTTCCTCCCTGTCATGCCTTTTTCCAGTTTTACGTCGCTGATGGAAAACTGTCCTGCCAGCTTTATCAGCGCAGTGCAGACATTTTTCTGGGCGTGCCATTTAATATTGCATCCTATGCATTACTAACCATGATGATGGCACAGGTCACAGGCCTGCAACCGGGTGAATTTATTCATACATTAGGTGATGCGCATTTATACAGTAATCACATGGAACAGGTAGACCTGCAACTTGGCCGTGAGCCTTATGCTGCACCCACCATGAAAATCAATCCGGATGTCGAAGATCTGTTTGATTTTAAATTTGAAGACTTTGAATTGTGTGACTATGAGTTTCATCCACATATCAAGGCACCGGTAGCGGTTTAGCCAAAATTTTTTGTTGTTGTTACCAGAGTTTAATACCATCATGCCAGTGAATGCCGGCACACAGTAAACCAGTACACTATTTATTTCTTTCGCGGCCGGGGACCGCTCCTACAGATGATAATCTCACTCATATGGGCGATGGACAAAAACCGCGTCATTGGAATCAACAACAGCCTGCCATGGAAACTGCCGGTAGATATGCAATGGTTTCGCAAAAACACATTAGGTAAACCCATCATTATGGGGCGAAAAACATTCGAGTCTTTCGGCGCGCGTGTACTGCCGCAAAGAAAAAATATCATCATCACTCGTGACACAGACTATCAGGCTGAAGGTGCGGTGATTGTAAACAGTATTGAAGATGCCTTAACCGCCGCAGGTGATGCAGAAGAAGTCATGGTCATCGGCGGTGCCAACCTGTATCAGCAAATGCTGCCACAGGCAGACCGTTTATGTATAACAGAAGTTCAGGGCGAGTTTGAAGGTGACGCCTGGTTTCCGGAAGTTGATCTATCGAACTGGAAAGAAGTGCAGCGAACAGAGTCTGTGATTGATGATAAAAATCCATATGCGTGTTATTTTTTAATGTATGAAAAATAACCTGAATAGCGACAACAATTTTTCTCGGAGGTATCATGACGAAACTGAAAAATGAGAAAGAACTGGTAAAAAAAGCGATTGCCGACGGCATGAAATATGGCGAGGAACGCGGTGTCGTTGAATTTGAACCAACCGATTCAGTCAATGAAAGAATCGAGTATATATACCGCCTTCTGGTCCATGATAAATTGATCCAGCCAATCCCGGAAGACCAGGTTTCACAGAAATCCATGCGACACAGACTGGCGATGTGGGCTTCAAAGAAAAAATAATAAAACGTATAAAATATGACAGATTGATTATCCCGGTTAAGAATGAGTCGCTTTATCACAGACCCCTTTACACAATCCCGACATTATTCCCTCTCCCTTGAGGGGAGGGGGTTAGAGGGAGGGTGAGCAATAAAAACAAGGGAAGTTCACTCTGACCCGGTTTATTCCTAAATGTAAAAGTAGGGCATGCCAAAAGAGGGGGGCCGTCATGCAAGAAGAAGTGGCTGTTTATTACACATGAGAATGAGACGCATTTGTCACCGACCCCTTTCTTGTTGTCTTGGGACTATGCCTGGCGCATACGCTGTTAGTGGTGCCGCAACACTTGGCAAGTACGTGCGTGGATGGGAGAGTAACCCAATGGCTTGGTACCTTATATCGAGACCGAGATGACTAGATTTATCATGATTATGGTTTTATTTGTTCTGCCAATTAGCGGTTGCGCCCAGCCTATGGTTAAGATGCAAGCAGTATTTGAAGATTGGGTACAGAAAACGGTTGGACATTCGCTTGAACAACTACAAGATCGGCATGTATTTTATTTTATTGGGGAACGGACACCAACAGAAATTCGTGAACTAGAAAATGGAAATCTACTTTATGTATATAATGAATATTGGCAACAAATTGGAGTAGACAGGGTTCCGTGCGATGTATTTCTAGAATTCGATAGCAAGACAATGAGAGTGGTTAAGGCTAGATCCAGCGGTGACGGGTGCTTTACTGCCTACTAAGGTGGAATCTTTGCAAATGGGGCAACCACCGCTGCCTTTGCATAGGTGAAAGGGGTCGGTGACAAATGATTCTCATTTGCATTATCGAAAAATAAATTTACAATAAACGCCATTAGTTTATATATGCAGTCAACGGATACTGAATGCAATAACAGAAGGATTTGTGATGCCACGAAAACCAAGAATCTATCTGGCCGGTATGCCATGCCACATTATCCAGCGCGGTAATAATCGACAAGCGTGTTTCTTTGCCGAGCAGGATTATCAGTTTTATCTGGAATGTTTGAAAGATGCCTGTAAAAAATACAAGGTCGCGTTACATGCTTATGTATTAATGACCAATCATGTCCATTTGTTAATGACGCCTGAAAGAGCTGATGGTATTTCCAGTGTTATGCAGTCAATAGGGCGTCGCTATGTTCAATATGTGAACTATGCATACAAGCGCAGTGGTACGTTGTGGGAAGGCCGTCATAAATCCAGTCTGGTTAGTGTTGAGCAATATTTGCTTAAATGTTATCGCTATATTGAAATGAATCCTGTGCGTGCCGGTATGGTAGAACACCCGGCCGATTATAAATGGTCTAGTTATCGCACAAATGCATATGGTGAAGGCTGTCAGTTTGTGACGCCACATAGCTTATATATGGCATTAGGTAGCCAGTCTACTGGCAGGCTAGAAGGTTATCGGGAACTCTTTATTCTTGAGTTAAACAAACAGGATGTGCATGATATACGTCAGGCTGCTCAATTTTCTGTGCCTTTAGGTGATAATCGCTTTAAGGATGAAATAGAGCGGGTGCTTAATGTAAAAGTAGGGCATGCTAGAAGAGGGCGGCCAGTTGTGGAAGAAGAAGTGGCGGTTTATTACATATGAGAATGAGACGTATTTGTCACCGACCCCTTTAAAAAAGGAAGGAGTTAATTATGTTTAACAATGAACAGATGGAGTTAATTGTCGCGACTTTGGATCAGTTTGATGTGAAGTCAGTTGCGGATGTCGAAGACGCATTAGATGAGATGCTGAAGCCATTAGGTGAATACAAGCGTGAATTTTGTGTAGAAGCAACAGTAGATAGTGCATGTGATCGAAATTACAGGTACAGAGTTGTTGTAAAGATTACCTATTCTGATGGTTCTACGAAGGTTGTTAAAAGTAATGAAACGTCTTGCAGAAACCCCGGGTATAACGAGTGCTAACAAGCAGTAGGTGATTAACGAAGTGTCCAGGTATTTGGCAGTTGCGTTAGATGCTGAAAATCAGGGTTAACAGCTCTTTTTAAATTCTGTGTTACTATGCAGGAAGATGATTGTTGCTGGGGGCTAGGGATGCTGGGGTTTATTGATAAGATAACAACTACAAAATGGAATTACTGGTCAGGTTTTGCTGTGGATGCGCTGGCCATTGTGTTGCTGATGACGGTTGCGCTGAAAAGAGCTGATTTGTCACAGGTTGCTATAGTGGCCTCTTTTGCTTCAGGCTATCTGTTTTTCACCTTTATCGAATATTTGATTCATGCCAGGCTGTTTCATGGCAAGCCTGGTAAGCTGACGCGTGTTTTTATTGTGGGTCACTGGATGCACCATAAAAACCCGACGGGATATGATTCTTTACCATTCTTTTTTGCCAGTAGCCTTGCGGTACTTATGGTGTTAATTTTGAGTCAGTTTGTATCGCTGTCGGCGGCAACCGCTTTTTCTGGCGGCTTTCTTTCAGGTTATGTGGTTTATGGTCTGTTCCATCACCTTATTCATCATACTGAATGGAAGCGGGGTTATATGGCGTATATGCAGGGATTTCATCAACGCCACCACCTGAACCCGAAAACGAATATGGGGGTTACCTCACCGATCTGGGATGTTGTGTTTCGTACCGGGAATAAAAACTGACAGGATGTCCGGTTCTGTCTTCTCAGGGTGACCAGGGCATCATGTTTCGCATACCGGCCATGGCGGGTGAGACATTTCGTGACATGACATTCATGTCTTGTGTCAAATGACCGAGATCACCCTTCATTGATTTAGTATTTTTTGCCATCGCATGTGTGTCACCTCTCATGACGGTCATGGTGGTCGTTATGCCGGCAACCGATGTCTTCATTTCTTTCATGTCTGCAGACATACTGGTCATTGCTTTTTCCATCACATTGACGGTGTAAAACATATAGATCACTGCAAATACCGCAACAGCGATACCAGGAATCGCAATCAAGCGGGTGGTTTTGAGCTTTTGCTCCTGAATCAGAGTCTGGTTTTCGAATTTCTTTTCCTGCAATACTTCCTGTTCAATCACCTGTTTCTGGATCAGTTTATGATCCAGTAGAATAGATTCACTGAGTTTTGACAAGACCTGATCATTACGTTGTTCACGATGTTCGGTGGCATTCTGTGTATTGGTGAAGGCTTTATCCAGACCTGAAATTAACTCAGACAATTGCTGGCGATGACTGGTTTCACGTTGACTGGCATCATTTTGTACGGTTTCGAAACCCTGTCGTATCTCATTGACCATTTTTTCAAGTTGTTTATCACGATCCAGCCTGTCATTTCTCATTTCGTCCAGGATGGAAACAATCCGGGTATCTGCAGTTGTTGTCGCGGGCCTGGTAACTTGCTGTGTATTTGCAGTGGCTTTCTTTTTTGTTGCTACTTTTTTCTTTGTCGTTATTTTCTTTTTAGGAGTGGTCTTGTCAGTCATAATCAATATCCTTTTCTAAGCTAGAAGCATTTTGCTTGAGCTGGTTATGTAAAGACGTGAACAATATCACATTATTATTAAATTAATACTTACTTATACTTATTATTGAATTAATAATAACAGCGTGAGTGACAACCATGGGTAGGGGAAGACGAAACGTGAAAGCGTCGTGCTATTTAACTAAATTATTTTTGTTAACTAGTTTTCAACAAGTTCAACACGTCGATTCAATGCCTTGCCTTCATCTGTTTTATTAGGGCTGTTAGGTGACAGAGGCCCTATCCCTTTGGCGGTCAGTTGTTGGCGATTGATCCCCAGGTTGACCAGTGCTTTGATAACCGCATCGGCGCGTTGTTGTGAAAGGGTGATGTTATGTTTCAGGTTGCCACTGTTATCGGTGTGACCGACAACGAAAAACTTTCGGGCTTTATTAGCAGACAGGTATTGGGCTATAACGTTTAACGTGTTTTTGGATTCAGGTTTAATCACTGACTGATTGTGGTCAAAATAAATACCATGTAGTTCAATTTTACCGCTCGTGTCGATGCCTTTTTTGATGTCGTCAGGGCTACCGATGGCTATTTTATCTGTATCGAGTTTTTCGGGCTCGATGAAACTCATCAGAATGGTTCTTTTCTTGTTGGGGTTGTCTACGCCAACGGTAATCATTACGAATGTTTTTTTGCCATCCTTACCTGATATTTCAGCAGTCAAAATACCAAATTCAGCGCCGAAGGAGCTGTTGAAGCCTTTGTAAATAAGTGGTTTTCGATTGTACCAATTGCCAATATAAAGACCGAAGTCTGTCGACTTGTTAGTAAAACATTTGGTACCTCTGCAAGCCAGCAGGAATCTGGCGTTCAGTTTTTTCAGGGCTTTTTCGTAATTACGATACAACTGCAGAGCAGAGACATTCATATCCCGCTTCTGGTTCTGGTACTTGATGTTAGTAATCTTACCTTCAATGGTTTTTGTTGTGGCTGTTACTTTTGTTTTATTAAAGGTGCCTGTCATGATCTCGGCTTCATCATATTCATGTCGAGCGTAGCTTTTAATATAGAAGCCAGGGTAGGGGCTGATGAGCGAGTGGTCAGATGACCCGGCTACATTTTCATAGGCAAATAATTGCGTTGGCAAGCAAGATTGCAGAATAAAGAAAAGGCCTGGCAGTATTGATTTCATATTGTTTACGTCCCTTGTAAGTTGTTGTAAGCGTCCTGTAGTGATAATCCGTTATAGCATATTTTGTATCACTTATCCTGGTTTTGCTGGCCTTCCAGGGTGTATATGGTTTGTGTCGGGAAGGCGAATTCCAGATTTTTAGCATTGAACTGGCGCAGTATTTCGAGGTTGATCTGCGTTTGTACTTCTGAAATATTGCCACCCTTTTTTATGTAATAGATGCACATGATATTCAGTGCAAAATCACCAAAGGCATTGAAGGATAAAATTATTTTTTCTTCGGTGTTGTTGTTTGTCTGGATAATCTCTCGCAAGGTTTCTATAGCCATTTCGATGTCACTGGCAGACGTGTCATAGGTCAGGCCGAGATTAAGCGAAATTTTGCGAGAAGGTTCCTGAGATACATTTTCAACCGGAGCGTCGGTGAAGGCGGAATTAGGTATCGTTACAACGCGACCCTCAAGTGTGCGTAGTCGTGTGCTACGTACACCTATTTCGATGATAGTGCCATCGTAGCCTTTTATTTTGACGCGGTCATTGATACGAAAAGGCTGGTCAGCAAAAATCGTGAAGCCACCAAAAATATTCGACACAGTATCTTTTGCTGCCATGGCCAGTGCCAGACCGCCAATGCCTAGACCGGCCAGAATGGCGCCAACGTTATAGCCCGCATTATTGAGACCAATAACGATAGCCATTACCCAGATAACCAGACGTATACCTTTTCGCAAGATAGGCATTAACTGGTCATCAAGATCATTTTCTGTTTTTTGAGCCCACGGCAGCAGAATGCTCTCATAAAATGCTTCAAACAGGCGCACCAGCAGCCAGCCAATTAATATGGCAAGGATAATATGCAGTGAGTTATCGATGGCGCTGGAAAAAGCGTTGGGTAGGTTCAGTAAAGTAAGTGCAAACCAGATGCCGCTGGCTATCAACATAAATACAATGGGTTCTTCAATAAGGTCTACAATGATGTCATCAAGTTTAGTTTTGGTTTTTTTCGTAAATGCCTTGATAATTTTTGAAAACACCCAGTACACGACCTTACCCAGCAGGGCAACAAATAGAATGATGCCCAGTGAAATAAGCCATGCCTGCACAGTATTTCCATAGTAAGTGGTACTTAAAAATTCCATTGTTGATCCCTTTGTATTTTGTTATGTGTCTATAAAATAGCAAAGACCAAAGACTATATTAAGATATAATGCAGGGTCAACAGCTAAAATGGGCTGTTTAAATCGCCCGACAATGATTCTTTCAGGAATTAATAACAAGTATGAATTCTTTTAGTAGAAATATTCCATTACTGGCGACCAGTCAGGCAATGATGATGATTAGTAATACGCTTATTCTCACATCATCTGCGCTGGTTGGACTGGCATTGGCGGAAGATAAGTCTTTGGCAACGTTACCGCTGGCGATGCAGTTTATTGCCGGGATGCTGACCAGTGTTCCGGCGGCGTATGCGATGAACAGGCTGGGTCGAAAACGGGGCTTTGCATATGCAGTAAGCTTTGGCATATTGGGAGCCACGCTTGCCTGTGTTGCCATTATCAATCATGATTTCTGGTTATTTGTTTTGTCCGCAATTTGTATTGGTATGTTTAATGGCTTTGGTAATTATTACCGGTTTGCGGCTGCTGATGCAGTCGCGCATGATAAGAAAAGTAAAGCTATTTCATTTGTGATGGCAGGCGGCTTAGTTGCAGCTTTTATTGGCCCCAGTCTGGCAAATATTTCCCGGAACTGGATTGAAGGTGCACAATTTGCTGGTAGCTATGTTTCGCTTGTATTGGTATATACCATTGCATTGGGTGCATTGTTGCAATTAAAGTTGCCCGTGTTACGTAAGCAGAATGATGATTCGGAGGCGCGCCCGGCACGATCGCTGTGGGTTATCGTCAGACAACCCAGGTTTATTGTTGCATTGATATGTGGCATGTTCGGGTACGGTGTTATGTCATTTGTAATGACGGCAACACCCCTGGCCATGAATCATCACGCTCACATCTTTAGTGATACATCATTTGTTATTCAATGGCATGTTGTGGGAATGTTTGCACCTTCATTTTTTACAGGCTATCTGATAAAACGTTTTGGTTTGTATAATATTTTACTTTCGGGTGCCATATTTGGCTTTGCCTGTGTGATGATTAACCTGTTAGGTACGAGTGTGAGTCATTTCTGGATTGCACTGGTTATGCTGGGGCTTAGCTGGAATTTTTTGTTTATCGGTGCTACGACATTACTGACAGAAACGTATACGCCAGGTGAACAGGCAAAAACACAGGCTGTTAATGAATTTGCTGTTTTTTCTACAGTGGCCTTTGCATCGCTTTCTGCAGGAACCTTGCAACATCTGTATGGTTGGAGAACTGTGAATATGGGTGTATTACCCTTGCTGGCGTTAATTTTACTGAGTGTTATCTGGATAAAATATTTTCAAACTAAAACTATGTCTGAAAAAGAAGATGCCTGAAGTGCAGTGCAGGTTTATGCAAGGTATTAACTAGTCGATGAGTCGATATGACTTGCATTTTATACTGAATATTTTTTCGTCTTCCAGTCGAAATGCAGTCAGTTTTCCTCCCCATAGGCAGCCAGTATCCAATGCGTGTATCCGTTTCTCCTGATAAAGACCCAGCGCCGACCAGTGACCAAAGAGGATGTTCATTTTCTTACTGGCGCGATTTTTGAAATCAAACCAGGGAATCAGGTCGGGGTCTTGTCTGTTTAAGGAGCTTTTTGCTTTAAGGCAAAGTCGCCCTTGTGGATCACAGTAACGCAGGCGGGTAAACGCATTGGTAATAAAGCGATAGCGATCCATGCCCTTGAGTTTGTCAGACCAGAGATCTGGCAAGTTACCATACATGTTTTCCAGAAAAGTTTTATGGCCTTTACTTTGTAAAATGTTTTCAACTTCTCGGGCGCATTTTTTTGTTAGTTTGAAATCCCATTGTGGAGGTAAACCCGCGTGAATCATACTGAAACCGAGCTGTTTGTCATGATGAAACAGCGGCTGATGTCGCAGCCATTTTGCCAGCTTTTTCAGGTCAGGTGCGTTTAGAATATCATCCAGAGTATCACCTGATTTTACGTCGACAAAACCTTTGGCAACTGCAAGAAAATGAAGGTCATGGTTCCCGAGGACGGTAATAGCACTGTCCCCCAGGCCTTTGACAAAGCGCAGTGTTTCGAGTGAGTCGGGTCCACGGTTTATCAGGTCACCAGTAAACCAGAGTCTGTCTTTTTTTGGTTTAAAGCTGATTTTTTCAAGTAAGGATTGAAGTGGTTCAAGGCAACCCTGTACATCGCCGATGGCATAGGTGCTCATATTAAATTCGCTAACATGGGTTAATGGAGTGCGTTGGGTTTACTCAGTGTAAAGGTCGGTATGTCGGCTTCAAAATGAGCATCGTCTTCAGCAATCATTTGATAAGAGCCCCGCATGCTGCCAATGGGCGTGTCGAGTACCGTGCCACTGGTATATTGAAATCCTTCTCCGGGGTTCAGGTGGGGTTGTTCGCCAACGACGCCGTCTCCTTTTACTTCCTGTGTGTAATTATTGGCATCTGTAATCACCCAGTGACGGGTCATTAACCGGGCAGCTATTGAGCCGGTGTTTCTGATGGTAATGGTGTACGAAAAAACATATCGGTTATTTTCGGGGTCAGACTGCTCATCGATATATTGTGTCTCTACTTCGACATCGATCTGATAGTCGGGAGTTTCGCTCATTTTGTTGCCTGTCATTCTTGATTGTTCGTTAAACTTTATACTATTGTAAAACGTATTTTGTTACGAATATACCCCGTGATCGGGCTTAGTCACAACAGATGGTGCATTATCAGGTTAAATTTCGCATAAAATATGCTAAATCGGGTTTGTCAGGCAAAAAAACCGGTTGTTTCGTTTGATGATCTCACTATACTGGAATTCATTAACCGGGGCAGACGGTGTTAATCAACAAGGGTAAGCTTGTCGATAATGATTAGTAGTCCTCAACATAAATAATTAGAAACTGGTTATATTACAGTGAGCATTAAATAAAGGGAAAACGATGAAAAAGGTAATTGGCATTTTACTATTGGTAGTGGTGTTAGGTGCAGTAGCTCCATTTGGTTTCGGGTTCTGGGCTGATGCCCGACTGGCTGAACTGGTGGCAGAGGCCAATAAGTCCGGCGTTGTTGATTTTACCGTGATCAAGACAGAGAAGGGCTGGTTCTCAACGCAGGTGGTGATTGAAGCAGAACCCGCTGGAAAATTATCCGAGAGTATCAGGAAAGCAAAGATATCGCAGGCGGCAAATTCAAAACTGATTCTGCGCGGCACGCTTTACCATGGCCCATTCCCGTTCGCGAAAGGCGGTATTTCATTGATGCCGGTTATTGGAACAATGGACTCACGTTTTGTTAAGGGTGTTGATAGTACAGAAGGCATAGTGAATATTGACTACAGCATGAAGGTCATTTTTGCACTGACCGGAAATACGAATGTAAAGATTGATATTCCAGCCTGGAACGGTCCACTGGGGAAAGGGGATGCGAATCTTGAATGGAAAGGCTTAAGAGGTGATATCAGTTTCACTAAAGGTATGAAATCCGCAAAAATGGATATCAACGCACCGTATATGAAACTGGTTTCGAAGAAGGGGACGTTATTGATGGAGTCTTTTTCTATTGTGTCTGATTCCAAAGAGGGGATTGAAGGCCTGTCTCTGGGTAATGCAAATTTCAAAATTGGCAAGATTGAATTTATGGAAGGCGCGTCCCAGTCTTCTTTCAAAATGGATTCTGCAGACATGAGTGTGAATACCGATGCTTCGGGCGACAATGTCAGCATGGATATGTCGTTGACAGTTGCGAAAGTGATTGCATCTGGTGAGCAGTATGGACCCTTTATATTCAAATTTGGCTTGAAAAATCTTGATGCAGGCGCATTGGCGCGTATTCGTGACAAGGCTAATGCGGCACGCGGAGGTGAGATTCCTCCTGATCAGGTCAAGATGATGATGGCCACTACGATGTTGTCTGAAATGAGTAATTTGTTGAGTAAGGGACCGGTAATAGAAATACCCGAGTTAAGTTTACGTTCAACGGTTGGAAACATGACAGGTTCTGCTCGTTTGAGTGTAGATACTAGCAAACCGGCGTTGCTGGCGAATCCTTTCCTGATGAAAAATGCGCTGGTTGGTGAGGTAGATATTGAGATTTCTGAAAACCTGATGGTTGCAATGGCGCTGGTTTCTATTCGTAAAGAGTTTAAGGAAGCCAATATCAAATATACAGAAGACCAATTGAAAACGATGGCGCAGTCTCGTGTTAACAAGCGTATGTCTGGTCTGGTTGCTGCTAATATGTTTATCAAGGACGGCGACATGTATCGGTTTAAAGCGGGGATCAAGGATGGTATACCCATGGTAAATGGAAAACCTTTCAAGATGCCTGGTGGCGGTGCCAGACATTAGAATGATAGTGATGTACTGAAAATTGTCCGGAGGCTTTATGATGCGTAGACGACTATTATTGATAACCACAGTGTTGTTTGCTGTCAGCCCGTTACTTCAGGCTGCAGATGAACCTTTAATGTTTAATATCAAACGCTTGTCGATGGAATCGGCTTTACGCATTGCACAGGCATCCATAAAAGAGTGTCGTAAGCAGGGTGTGCAGGTTGCGGTAACGGTTATTGACCGTGGAGGCAATGTGCAGGTCGTTTTACGTGATGTACTGGCTCCGGATATTACAGTAAAGATCAGCTATCAGAAGGCCTACACCGCGATGGCGTTTAATTCTGCAACTTCCGGGCTCAAGTCCCGCTTTAGCCACCCGTTTTCAGTACCCAAGGTTCAGGGTCTGCTGATCGCCGATGGAGGCATCCCGATTACTGTGGGTGGAACCATGCTGGGTGGGGTGGGCGTGAGTGGCGCACCTTCCGGAAAAACGGATGAAAGCTGTGCAAAAGCCGGATTTGATGCTGTTTCAGGTGATCTTGAATTGGCTGAGTAACAGTATCTCGTCATTATTTTTATGTAACCAGTTGATTGTATTCAGAATAATTATTTAATTTTATTTAACGCCGGCTTACCCAACTGTGAAGCGGTTCACGGTTAGTTTGCAGAACTATAACCATACTGATCATAAGATTTAAACATTTGATTAGACAGGTAAGTAATGCGGCATTCTCATCAACATAAACCGGACTCAATGGCGATTCTAATCCTGGCGGTAACGATTGGATTGCTGCTGACGACGATTGTTCAGGCAGATGATTACCTGTTTGGCCATAATGCTTCAATTGTCGCTGAGTCGAATACTTTATCGGTTAAATTTGTGCCTGGTGGCGCTTTACCTGAATCGCTGTTGCCTGATACAAAAAACAGTTGGTTACTGCCTGGCGGGAAAGGAGTCAGAACTTTAGTAAAAGGAGGGATGGCGCATTTTCAATTAAACAGTCTGGATGACGAGAGTATCTCGCAACAGCTGCCATCGAATACGCAGGTGACACTGAGCCTGGGGCTCGAAGAAGATATGTATGTTGGCCAGTCTAATTACAGAGGCAACATAGATAATTTGCATTGGTATGATTATTACCGACCTGCGTTATATTTTAGTGTCGGACATCGCTGGAAATAAAATTCACTTCTGATTTCATCAAACGAACGGACTGCTATTCTGGTTCAATCGGATTTTCCGCAACATAATCGCTAATTCTGGCAAAGGCTTTCAGGCTAATTGTCTCGGGGCGTTTTGTCGGATCTACATCACAGTCTATCAAGCCTTGTTCATTAATAATGGTTTTTAATGCATTGCGTAAGGTTTTGCGTCGCAATGAAAATGCCTGATTTACAATCTGTGCAAATAGTTTGTAGTCACTGACCGTCACCGGTTTTTGCGTGTGTGGTATCAGGCGGACAATGCTGGATTGTACTTTTGGTGGCGGGTTAAACGAACCGGGGGCAACATTAAATAAAGGTTCTACCGCGCAATGATATTGCGTCATGATTGATAATCGGCCATAGCGTTTACTTCCGGGTTCTGCGGCCATGCGGTCAACGACTTCTTTTTGTAACATGAAGTGCATGTCATCAATACGATCAGTGCTGTTAAAAATATGGAACAGAAGTGGGGTGGAAATATTGTATGGCAGATTGCCTATCAGGCGAAGACGTTGATCTTTTGCCAGCGTATTGAAGTCAAAATCCAGTACGTCGATATTATGAATCAGTAATTTTTCAGAAGCCGGAAATTGAGATTTAAGATGTTGCACCAGATCACGGTCAATTTCTATCACGTGTAATTGTTTGCAGTGCTCCAGTAACAAGCGGGTAATGGCACCTTGTCCCGGGCCAATTTCAACCAGTATCTGATCGTCCTGCGGGGCGACGGCATAAATAATATTCTGGATTACATTCTGGTCATGCAGAAAATTCTGACCAAAGCGTTTGCGAGGTTTGTGACTGCCAGCTTTGCTCATTGCATTTCCAGAGCAGTTTGTATTGCAAGTGACAGACTGCCGGTATCGATGTTACCTGTGCCAGCCAGTTCAAGTGCGGTACCATGATCTACAGAGGTACGAATAATGGGTAGCCCCAGCGTGACATTTATCGCTTTGCCAAAGCCCTTGTATTTCAACACAGGTAGCCCCTGATCATGATACATGGCGAGTACACAATCAGCATGCTGTAAATATTTGGGTGTAAACAGGGTGTCTGCAGGCAGAGGGCCGATCAGGTTCATACCTTGTTGGCGAAGTGTTTCAAGGACAGGTTCAATGGTGTCTATTTCTTCCCGACCAAGGTGACCTTGCTCACCTGCATGCGGGTTGAGTCCGCATATGTAAATTACCGGTTTATTGATGTTGAAACGTTGCTGTAATTCCTGGTGCAGAATAGTGATAACGCGGGTTAATTTATCCTTCGTAATGGCCTGACTGACTTCGGATATTGGCAGGTGGGTTGTTACCAGAGCGACACGTAAGCCCTCTGTTGCCAGCATCATCACAACTTGCTCACGATGGCATTGTTCGGCAAGATATTCCGTGTGTCCACTGAATGAAATGCCGGCATCATTGATAATGCCTTTGTGTATTGGCGCTGTTACCATCGCATGGAAGTGCCCTTTCAGGCAGCCGTGAACAGCAACATCGAGCATGTCCAGTATGTATTGTGCATTGGCTATATCGAGCTGGCCGCTTTTAACAGGGGCCCTGAGTGCTACATTGATCAGGTTAATCTGCTTATGCTGATTAAATGGTAGCCCTAATTCATCAGCACGTTGCAGAAACAGTTCTCTGTCGCCGACCAGTGTCACCGGGCAGGGGAGATCCTGCTGAATGATTTTGATGCAGAGGTCGGGGCCTATGCCAGCGGGTTCTCCGCTGGTGATGACAATACTGGCAGGTTGAGTTTGCAAGCTAGTGGATGTTAACTGCGGTGCTGATCCAGTCGGTATTCAATATAGGCTTCATCGCGTAAACGTCGTAACCATGCTTGCAGTGCTTCAGAATTTTTTTGTTTGCGCAGGTTGCTAACCGCTATGTTGCGTTGTAGCTTGTTTGTGTTGTCATATTGACGCCGCTCTAATACCTGAGCAATATGCCAGCCATATTTTGTTCTGAACGGGGCGCTGATTTTTCCGTTTTGAAGCTTGATGTAGGCTTGTTCAAATTGAGGGACTGTTTCTCCCGGGCCTATCCAGCCCAGGTTACCGCCTTCTTTTGCTGACACCGTGTCAGCTGAGTGGGCTCGGGCAAGTGTTGCAAAGTCTTCCCCGTTTTCCAGTCGTTCCTTGATTTGTTGTAAACGCAATTGTGCATCTTTGTTACTGATGAGTGCAGAGGTTCGAATAAGAATATGTCGTAACCGGGTTTGTGAAATCATTTTTCGGGCTTCACCTTTAACCGCCACCAGTTTGATAATATGAAAGCCATACGGGCTGCGAACGATCGGACTAATTTTACCGGCCTGAAGCTTGGTCAGTGTCCTGGCAAACAGTGGAGGCACCTGGTTAATGGGTCGAAAGTCATATTGTCCACCTTGCATGGCTTTCTGCCCGTCCGAGTAGGAGACGGCAGTTTGGGCAAAGTCGGCACCTTCATTTAATAATTTGACTACTTTCATGGCTTTTTTACGAGCAGTCTGTATTTGCGCAGGCGAGGCTGCATCTGGCAAGCCTATGAGTATGTGTGAAAATTTAACCTGTTTGTTTTTTGCAGTTTGTTTTTTCAGACGTGACAGATAATCGTTGATTTCCCGTTCTGTGATACTGATGCGATTAGTAACGTCCCGTTTTCGTAAGCGCCCGATAATAATTTCATTGCGAATATCTTCACGGAACTTGTTGTAGTCTATGCCTTCGTTTATCAGTGCTTGCCTGAATTCTTCCAGTCGCATTTTGTTTTTACGTGCAATTCCAAGAATGCTGTTGTTCAGGCTTTCGTCACTGACCTGGATCCCCGTTTTTTTTGCTCTCTGTACTTGTAATGAACGTAAGACGAGCCTTTCCAGTCCGCGTTTTTCAAGCACTTTCATGGTTGGAACAGGCGTGTTTTGACGACGTAACTGCTGGATAACGCCGCGTAGGTATTTATCAAGCTGGGTTCGTAAGATCACATCTTCATTCGCGACGGCGACAATATGATTAAGTGGAGTAACCCGGACACTTTCAGCTGCGTGTGCAGTGGATAACAGGGTGGTCATCAGGGGCAGGCTTAATAGCCAGATTGCAATCGTTCTCATGGATAGGCTTCTGAATTAAGTTAGTAATAAAGCGTTATTGTACTGTGCTTCGTTCCTGATAGCCAAGTAAACCCACATCCAGCAGGTTGTTGATATTTTGGCCGATATCGCCTAATCCCTTTAAATTCAACTGGATAAAGAAAGCACTGTCAATATTGGCGCCATTATTTGTCAGGTATCGACGTCCTGCAAATTGCACTGACCAGCAGCAGGTGCTGTATTCAAGGCCCGCAAGGGATTCGACCGTTTGATGATTACGAAGTGACCAGGTCCAGCGAGCGATAGTATTCCAGCGAGAATCAAGCTTCCAGCGGGTACTGATATCGGCTTGCTCAAACAGGTTGCGCTGATAACGATAGCTGGTACTGAGCTGATGGCGCTGATCGCGGCTGTAATGGAGTTGCATAATGGCTTTGTCGGGCTGGTTTTTATCATTGTCCCACAGGCCTGATATTCTTATTTTGGTATGCCTGAATGAAGCTTCCAGTTCTCCGACAATACTGGAGTTGCCTGAAGTATCCACCCCCGGGCCAGGTAGCAGGACTTTGCGGTCATCAAAATAGAAAGTCTGGCCGATACTGGCACGTAAGGTTTCCTCACCGGAGTTCATTCGAATCAGGCGACTGCTGAGGGCGAGAGTTAACTGGTTGGCGTCAGATTGACGGTCAGGGCCGGAAAAGCGGTTGTCCTGAAACAGTTGTTCATAGCGCAGGTCTGGCAATGTGGTGTCAAATACAGGTAATAAATCCTGATTTTTATAAGGACTGTATAAATAATACAGTCTTGGTTCGAGAGTCATTCTGTGATTTGTTCTGAACAGGGTTAATGGTCTTTCAAAAAACAGGCCACTATCGAGACTGGCAATACTCAGGCTGCGTACCGGGGTGTCGGAGCTGGTTGTGTTTTTTAGCTGATAGCGCGTATGACGTAGTTTTACACCGGGTCGAAAATATCCACCAGGTCGCTGCCAGTTGTATTCCATGCCTGCTGTCAGATCAAGTCGGTCACCGGTTACCAGATTGTCCTTATGTTCAAAACGGCTCAGGTCGCCCTTCAGGCTGTATCGAATCCCTTGGTGGCTTGCGGTTTTCAGATCCATGCTTAACTGCGGTAAACGCTGATACAGGTTGACACTGTTGACAGCCTGGTATTCCTTGGCTCTTAAGGTCAGATAGCCGAGTGAATTGTCATGTCGAATACTCAGGTAGCGTGGCAGATGCGTGATGCTGGTCAGGTTCAGGTTTTGCCCCAGATCAGTAAAGTATTGCGCATCTGATACTTCATTAAGATCGGCTTTGACAGTCCATTGCGGCGCGAGTTTACCGCTATAAATATAGGTGCTCAGGTAACGATCCGTATTGGTCAGGGAGTCATTCAGGTACTCCAGTTTGAGTTTGCCCTGTCCCTTTTTATCAAGATGGCGTAATTCAGCACTGATTTGTGGGCCCCGGCGGGACATGTGGCGTAAGTTAAATGTTGCATCCAGTGGCGGCGCAATATTCCAGTACCATGGAACGTTAATATCAGTACCGCTGGAAGTGGATTGGGACAGGCTGGGAGCAAGAAACCCCGTTTTACGTTTGTCGCCGATGGGGAAAGACATACGCGGTAAATAGAGCAGCGGAATGCCTTTAAACCAGAGTGTTGCCTGACGGGCTTCCCCGACTTCATCGGTATGATTCAGTTTTATCTGGTCGGCCTTGAGTACCCAGTCTTTTTTTTGTTTGCTGCAGGTCGTATAGGTGATCTGGTGCAGGATAGCAGAGTGTTTGTTGGGTAATGTCACCAGGTTGGCGCTCCCTCTTCCCGGCAGATTTTTTAATTGAAACTCAATTTGATTGAGTTCTGCTGTCTGGCGAAGCGTGTTGGCATGTCCCCGGGATGCTTTTACGATGATGGCCGGTTGACTCAGGCTGATATTACCCGTCAGGTCAATGTCTCCCGTCAGACTGTTGTAACGAACCTGATCGGCTTTCAGGTTCTGATCCGCATACTGAATGAGGACATGGCCTTGCAAACTGAACAAACCATTTTTTAGCGATGAATTATCTGCAGAAATGGTTGTCTTCTGTTTAGTGTTTGAAAGAGGAGTAAGGTCGGTGATGTCTGGCTGGCATGCAGGCGTGTCAATTGTTTCGGCAGGACTGACATGGGCAGACAAAGTGAGCGCCAGAAATAGCAACGGATTAAGGGTTTTCTCTCGAAACAATGGTATATTCACTTCGTCTGACTATTAATAAGTATGAATGTTAAACTAATTAGGAATATTAAGGAAACGATGATTGAACATGGGTTTCCTGGTGTTAATACACATAGTGGTTGTGTGAAAAGGGTCGGGCATTGAATAAATCTTCTGGGCAGTTGGAAAATAACTTGAAAAAACAATTTTATCGTCAACATCCTGTCATCAGCGTTGTTGCAGGCACCCTTGTAATACTATTGTTACTTAAATTAACGGCGCCTGATAAATCTTCAGATATGAAGATACTACCCCAGACACGCGTGCAGTTAATTAAAGTTATTCAAAAAGACATTACGGTAAAAGAAACACTGGTGGGCCGATTGAAACCGGTGCGCAGTAGCCAGTTGAATTTTGAAGTCAGCTCTCAGGTGCAGCAACGCCTGGTAGAGCCGGGAGAGTCGGTGCAGAAGGGGCAGGTACTGCTGGTTCTGGATGACAGTGACTATAAAAATCAGGTGGACAATGCCCGGGCACAGCTGCAGATAGAGCAAGCGGCTATATTGCGTGACCGACGTTTGTTAAAGCTGGCGAAAGAAAATCGAAAACTCCAGGAAAAAGAAGTTCGACGTCAGCAACGCTTGCTAAAAAAATCACTGACTTCGGCATTCAATCTCGATAGCGCTACACAGCGTTTGTCACAGTTGCAGTTAGATGAAGCACGGTTGATTTACAGCGTGACGTCATCTGATGCACGTTTGATTGTTAAGCAGTCTGCGCTGGAGCGCGCTGAGCGTAATCTGGCGCATTGCCAGTTGAAAAGTCCCTGGGCTGGCAAAGTGAATCGTGTGTTGGTGCAGGTTGGTGACTATGTAACACCTTTAAAGTCTGTATTAGGGCTGGTTGATGATCAGAGGCTGGAGTTTTTATTATCGTTACGTGGTGAAGTTGCACGGAGGCTGTCTCGTCTTATGCCAGTGAGCGTGATGATAGATGGACGCAAAGTGACCGGCTCTATCATTGCAATGCAGACAGATCCGGACCCGGAAACCTTTACTCATGAGATAAGAATATCCTTGCCTGCGGGAGCAGGTTACGCCGGACAAATGGTAAAGGCTGACATTCAATTGCCTACGCTGCCACAGGTGCTGGTTGTTCCTGCAACAGCAATTATCTATGAAGATGGAAAGCGTTACGTGATGCGTTATCGTAACGGAATGTTACAGCGAACACCTGTTTTGACGGGGGTACGCGTTGGCAATGACCAGGTTATACTGAACGGATTGCAAGCAGGCGAAAAAATTGTATTACGAGATGTAGCGTCCTTATCTGACGGCCAGCAAGTAAAAGTGGGCACGGAAAAGCGGTCTGACTAATGCCCCTGATTCGTTACTCCATCAAAAATGCATTGATCGTCAACTTACTGCTGGCGTTCATTCTGCTTGCCGGTACACTTGCCTGGTTTGCAATGCCGCAGGAAATGTTTCCTGTTATTGAAAAAGATATTATCAAGATAACAACGCTTTTCGAGGGCGCCCCGCCTGAAGAAGTTGAGCGCCAGATAACCCTGCCTATCGAAGAAGCATTTGATGGTATGCCTGATATTGATGTTATTCAATCGACCAGTAATGAAGGGATTTCCACTATTCTGGTTAAACTCAAGACAGGCACTGATGTTGATGAGTTTTTGCAGGATGCGCGCAGCAAGGTAGATCAGATATCAGATTTACCTGATGATGTGGATCGTCCCGAGATTGTTCGACTTGAAACACGTTTCCCTGCGATTAGTATTGCTTTATATGGTGATGTGAGTCAGTCATATCTTTATGATCTGGCAGAGAAAGTAAAACGCGAATTGCAGGTGTTGCCAGGTTCTGCCAGTGTGGGTGTAGCTGGAAAACGTGAATGGGAAATCTGGGTGATCGTGGATCCGGACAAGCTGGTGGCCAGTCGTGTGACGCTTGACGAACTAATCAGAGCCTTGCGAGATAACCTGAAGGATATCCCCGGTGGTTCCGTGAAGGCGCTGGAAGGCGATATTGTTTTACGTGGACTGGGTGTTGTCCCGACACCGGATAAAATACGTCAGATCAGCTTGCGTCGCAGTGCTTCAGGTGGGCAGTTGCAGCTAGGTGTGGTTGCCCGGGTAGAGCGCCGTCTTGAAGAGGCGTTAACCCGGGGGCGTTTCAACGGAAAACCTTCTGTAAATCTCACGGTTAATAAAACGGCTTCAGCATCTACGATCGCACTTTCAGACCGAGTGCGGCAGTATGTTAAGGACTTGTCAGCGAGCTTGCCTGCCGGCGTGAAAGTCGGTGTTTTTAATGACACGGCTGTGTTTGTCAGAACACGTCTAAATACGGTTAAATCATCGGGCGTTGTTGGTCTGGTTCTGGTGTTGTTATCGCTGTACCTGTTTTTGAATTTTCGCGTGGCCTTGATTACTGCGATGGGTATTCCGGTTTCGTTTCTGGTGGCCGTGATCATCCTGAATTATCTTGGCTATACCATTAACATGGTTTCGTTATTTGCTTTTTTGATAGCACTCGGCATGATTGTAGATGATGCGATTATTGTTAATGAAAATATATTTCGGCATATGGAGATGGGCATGCCTGCACGCCAGGCTGCTGATGTGGGTTCACGCGAAGTTTTCTGGCCCGTCATGGCCTCAACAGCAACAACCATTGCTGCATTCTTGCCGATGTTTGCGATTAGTGGAACGATGGGTGCATTTATTGCGGTTATCCCTGTTGTTGTTACGGCTTCATTGCTAGGGTCCCTGTTTGAAGCTTTTGGCGTATTGCCTTCGCATGCAGCAGACATACTTAAAGTTGAAACAGAAAAGAAGCGAAAACCCAGAATTCCGTGGGATAAATTTTTAACACACTATACTGCTTTTTTGCGGCGTGCACTTCATGCGCGTTATCTGGTTACTGTTGCAACTATTTGTCTCCTGGTTTTGAGTGTCGCTTATGCATCAACACGCTTGCCATTTAATTTATTCGGGCATGTTGATACAGGACAGTTTTTTATCAATCTGGAAGCACCCAATACCTATAGCCTGCAGGATTCAACCCGGCTGGCAGCAAAGGTTGAAAAAGTAATACTGGATGAACTGGACGCTACGGAAGTCAAGTCTTTACTGACCAATGTAGGTATCAGTTTTATCGACTTTAATCGTTTTCGGTTTGGCAGTCACTATATCCAGGTTATGGTCGACCTGAAAAAGCGCAAGCCGGAAGGGTTAATAGAGCGTTTTATTTCGCCACTGGTCAGCCTGAAGTTTTCATGGGAAGGCGAGCGTGAGCAGCCAACCAGCCAGATCATCAAGCGGCTTCGGCAGCGAATTGAAACGATACCCGGGTTACAGCGTTTATCTATACTCAGACCGCAAGGCGGACCAGGTGGTGCGGACATAGAAGTCGGTGTGCAGGGGAGTGATGTTGCACAGTTACGTAAACATGCAAATAGCATTCGTGATTATTTAAGACGTCTACCGGGTGTCTATGATGTGCGCCATGATATGGACCCGGGGAAACTGGAAATCCAGTATCGTTTAAATGCCCGGGGTCGGGAACTGGGTTTAACGCAAAGCCAGATTAGTAATATTATTCGCACGGGTTATCTGGGGCAGGAAATTGTCCAGGTCACATCAAATGATTCACGTGTACCTGTGCGTTTAATTTATTCTGACCCGGTACGCCATAGCAGTCGGCTCGATGCATTGCCCATTGTGCTGGCGAACGGGAAAACAGTTTTTCTGGGTGATGTTGCAGATATTTTTCAGGGGCGTGGACTGAACACGGTAAAGCGACGTGATTTACAACGGCTTGCAACAGTAACAGCTGAAGTGGATGGTTCAGTTACCACACCACTGGAAGTGAATGCTCAGCTTGAAAAGGCATTTAAAAAATTCAATGATGAACATCCGGGTTATACATTGCTATTTCTGGGAGAAAAGAAAGAGGCGGGTGACTCTTTTAAAGATATGAAAAGAGCGGGAATCATTTCGCTGGCAATCATATTTTTTATTCTAAGCAGTTTGTTCAAGTCGTTACTTGACCCACTGGTCGTTATGTTTGCGATTCCATTCGGGTTAATCGGGGTGATAATAGGTCACGCAATATTTGGCTATAATTTACAGTTTTTATCATTGATTGGCTTGTTGGCACTATCGGGTATTGTCGTCAATGATTCTCTCATTCTGGTCGATTTCGCAAAAAAAATGCGTGCACAAGGTATGAATCGTATTGATGCAATGGTAGAAGCAGGTCGCATTCGTATAAGACCCATAATGCTAACCAGTGTGACAACCTTTCTGGGTATCTCGCCGTTGATATTTTTTGCCACAGGACAAACGGCTTTTCTGTCTCCCATGGCCGTCAGTCTTGGATTTGGGTTGTTATTTGCAACTGTATTGATTCTGGTAGCCTTGCCGTGTTTTTACATGATTGCAGATGATGCCCGTGTCCGTGTTTGTAAGCAAACACGTAAATTGTTTGGCAAGCCGCAATTAACAGAGACGGGTCAGGAATATTGCCTGCTCCCTGATAAGGAAGATTCTGTTGACAAATGATACGCGTCTGACGCAACTCATACAGTGGCTGAATGATATCGCCGGTCTTTCAGAGTTCAGTATTGAGCCGGCTTCAGCTGATGCCAGTTTCAGGCGCTACTTCAGGGTAGTAACGACAGAGGCAAGTTATATTGCTATGGATGCTCCGCCAGAAAGGGAGAATAGTCAGCCTTTTGTTGAGATTTCCAGTGTGTTTACAAAAGCGGGTTTGTGTGTGCCGGAAGTACTGCAACAGGATCTGCAGCAAGGATTTTTATTATTGACGGATCTGGGGAAAGTCGATTATTTATCGGCGCTGAATAAAGATAATGTGGATCGGTTATACGGTGATGCATTATCAGCGCTGGTTGTTATCCAGACCTGTACGGACAAGCATTATCATTTCCCATCCTATAGTGAGAGCTTGCTGAATAGTGAGATTCAGTTATTTCGTGAGTGGTTGCTGGAAAAACATCTGGGTCTGGTGTTAATGCCCGAGGACAATGATGGCGTTGATCGGGTGGCTCATCTATTGATCGAAAATGCAATCCAGCAACCACAGGTGACGGTACATCGTGATTATCATTCAAGAAACCTTATGATGTTTAGCGCGCATAATCCAGGGATACTGGATTTTCAGGATGCTGTCCGTGGCCCTGTAACCTATGATCTGGTTTCCTTGTTGCGAGATTGTTACATCCAGTGGCCACGCGAGCAAATAGAAAGCTGGGTGAAAGGCTATCATGACCTTGCAGTACAATCAGGTATATTACGAGATGAAAATGAAGGTCAGTTTTTACGCTGGTTTGATTTGATGGGTGTTCAGAGACATTTGAAAGCGGCCGGTATATTTGCACGATTGAATCACCGTGATGGCAAGCCAGGTTATTTGAAAGATATCCCCCGGACTCTGGGTTATATCGAAGATGTTTGTCTGCGTTATCCTGAGTTAGCGCCGCTGCAAATGCTGTTTAAAGAAAAAGTGATGCCGGTTATGAAAGAAAGTATGCATGGTAATGAATCGTGATGCTCAGTGCTTGCATATAACTTTATGTAATATGTACTGTAGGAGTGGATTTATCCATGAAAGAATAGTTTCGCGGATAAATCCACTCCTACAGAATAATATGCAGTATCCAGCGTGAGTTTTATCAATCAAACTGGCACTCATAATTCATATCTAGTATCGTTAAACTATGAAAGCCATGATACTAGCGGCGGGTCGTGGAGAACGATTGCGACCACTCACCAATACTATTCCGAAGCCATTAATAAAAATCGGTGAACATTGTCTGATTGAGTGGCATTTATTGAATCTGGCGCAAGCCGGGATAAATGATGTCGTTATAAATGTATCCTGGCTGGCTGAGCAGATTCAGGATACATTGGGTGATGGCAGGGTCTATGGCGTTAATATTACCTATTCCATAGAGCCTGAACAGGCGCTCGAAACCGGAGGCGGTATTTTTCAGGCAATGACGTTTTTTCAGGGTGAAGCCTTTCTGGTAGTTAATGGTGATATCTGGACTGATTATTCTTTCAGTCGAATTAAGTCGCTGGGTAAACAGGCACATCTGGTGATGGTTGCAAACCCTCCTCATCATCCAGAGGGCGACTTTATTCTTAATAAGTCAATACTAAGTGACGCAGGTGATGGCAAGCGTGCAACTTATAGTGGTATAGGTATTTATCATCCTGATTTTTTTTCAGGGTGTCATGCAGGCCGTTTCCCGCTGGCACCTTTGATGCTAAGCGCGATGCAGCAACATCAGGTGACAGGTGAATATTATCAGGGATGCTGGGTGGATGTTGGTACGCAGGACCGTTTGCAGTTAGCAAGAGATATGGCGGCAGAAGTTTGAGGAAGGCATGGGACAAGAAATAGATACGACCAGTTTTACTATAAATGATTTTGATAATTACAGGCTTCATTTATTGAATGAAACCCGGTTATTGTCAGAGTGGTTTACTGATAGGCAATTCTCACAGACTGATCATGTAGGTGGCTTTGAGCTTGAGGTCTGGATCGTAGACAAAAACTGCAATCCACTGGCAATCAATGACAGTTATCTGAAAAAACTCAACAGCGAATGGGTCACACCGGAATTATCGCGATTTAATATTGAGCTTAATGGTGAGCCGGAAACGTTGCATGATGATGCCTTGTCACGTCTGGAAGCATCGCTGACACAGAGTTGGAAACACTGCTGTCAGGTTGCAGAATCATTTGATGTGGGACTGGTGATGACGGGTATTTTACCCAGCGTCAGGGAAGATCAACTGGTACTGGAAAATATGTCGCGTATGAAGCGCTACCAGGCCTTGAATGAACAGGTTTTTCATCAGCGTCAGGGTAAGCCTATTGAGCTGGATATCGTCGGGCATGAGCATCTAAAGACAACGCACTATGATGTAATGCTGGAGTCAGCAACGACCTCTTTTCAGCTTCATTGGCAGGTACCCATTGATGAGGCTGTGCGTGCCTATAATGCCAGTATTCTATCGTCTGCCGCTACCGTTGCAGTATCGGCCAATTCACCATTTCTGTTTGGCAAGGACTTGTGGGCGGAAACACGTATTCCATTATTTGAACAGGCCGTCGCAGTGGGTGGTATTGATGGTGCAGCCTTTGGCCCTGTTCGACGAGTCGGCTTTGGTAGTGGTTATGCACGCGCATCACTGATGGAGTTGTTTCAGGAAAATCTGGATCATTATCCGGTGTTACTACCTGTTAAGTTTGATTCGAAGCAGCAGGAAATGGAATATGTTCGATTGCATAATGGAACGATCTGGCGCTGGAACAGACCATTGATCGGTTTTGATACGCAACAAAACCCACATGTCAGGATCGAACATCGTGTTATAGCCGCAGGCCCTACGATCATAGACGGAATGGCAAATGCAGCATTTTATTACGGCCTGGCACGTTATCTGTCACAACAGGAACAGGCTCCTGAAATGAATATACCTTTTTCAACAGCCAGAGATAATTTTTATGCCTGCGCAAAACACGGATTGAGTGCACATGTTACCTGGCTGGATAATCGCAAGGGCACTATGAAGCAATTATTGCAACAACAGCTATTGCCGGCAGCTCGCCAGGGTCTGCAAAGTCTGGGTATATCAGCAGCTGATATTGATCATTATCTGGATATTATCCAGGCGCGTGTAGACACGGGTCAGCATGGTGCTGAATGGCAACGCCGATATCATCAGCGTACACAGTGTGACATGCAAACACTCACGGCTGAGTATATCTCTCATCAACAAACCGGTTTGCCGGTTCATCAGTGGGCAGTTTGATATGCTGACAGTACTGGATAGATTGCCTGATCATTTTCTTGAAACAGAAGCTATTCATCTGCATGAGATAATGCCTGG
>Ga0316206_1001054_pt1 | contig 28041 bp, 31 predicted proteins | sample 6monthpyrite_MG_FD_204942 | JGI IMG/M metagenome (GOLD analysis project Ga0316206, IMG submission 204942) | Microbial mat bacterial communities from mineral coupon in-situ incubated in ocean water Damariscotta River, Maine, United States -... | ecosystem: Environmental > Aquatic > Marine >... | reverse complement strand
TTAACCTGATTTTTCTTTCTGACCGTACCCACTTCTAAAAAAGCAAAGCCAGCATGCATCGCCAAAACCATGATTGCACCGAGCAAAATAAACAAAACATCTGTTGCGGTTTTAATATTATCCATTGAATTCCCCTAAAATCAGAATAAAGTATTTTTCATTATTATGGCTTTATTTTCGCACCATGTTGGTGATAATAAAAGAATTTCAATAGATGAATTTACGGGTTTTTGCACCAATAAGTGAAACTGCACTATATTTGATCAAATATCACAGGCGATGTGGCCCTGCGCTATTTTATTGCAAATTACCCAGCTTTACTTTTTGCCACAAGTCTTCTAACTCAACTAAAGACATCTCATTTATGGCTCGCCCCTGAACCTCGGCCATTTTTTCCAATGCACGGAAACGTTGCTCAAATTTTAAATTGGCTTTTCGCACACACTGCTCCGCATCCAAACCCGCGTGACGGGATAGGTTAATACAACTGAAAAAGAGATCCCCGATTTCATCTTCTATTTTAAGACTATTCCGTTGATCTGCATCCAGTTCTTGCTGAACCTCATTAATTTCTTCCCGAACCTTGAACATCACATCGTTAATATCAGGCCAGTCAAAACCTTCTTTTGCCGCACGTTTTTGTAATTTTTCTGCCCGCATTAAAGACGGCAGTGTTCGACTGACATCATCAAGGATACTTAAACTTATCCCCTCTTTATCTGCTTTTGCTACCCGCTCTTGTTGTTTTATTTTTTCCCACTCTTTTGTTTGCTGTTCTGCATCAATCACTTTACTGCCTGCAAATACATGTGGGTGACGTCGGGTCAGTTTGTCACCTATCGCCTGCGCGACATCATCGAAACTAAAACTATTCTGTTCTTCTGCTAACTGGCTATAGAAAACGATTTGAAATAACAGGTCACCTAATTCAGCTTGAAGATCAGCAATATTATGTCTTTCAATAGCATCCGCCACTTCATACGCTTCTTCGATGGTATAAGGAATGAGTGACTGAAAATCTTGTTGCAGATCCCAGGGACAGCCTGAGCCAGGGGCGCGTAAAGCGCGCATAATGTCGATGAGCTGTTGTATTGATTGCATGATCATGACCTGAGAAGAATAAACACCCCAGCATTAAATCATGAATATGTAAAACTGGAAACGGGGGATCAATAAGGAGGATGGGAACGCGGTAAAATAGTTTCCAGCGCTTCAACAAACAAAGGGCCAGCTTCACGAAAAACATGTTCTTTGACACTTTCATCAAGTCCGGTCACTTCCCACGCGCTGGGAGCAACCTTTTCCACAACATCATGATTGATCATATCTAAACCCAGTTCAGCTTCCACGGTTAGAATATTTGCAATATGAATTAAGGATGTTTCCATCACCCCCTTGTCTGCTTCCAATGGTGAGTGGTGAAAAGAAACGGCTTCGATTAATGTTTCAGGCATATTCCATGACTTCATTAGCTCTCCTCCCACCTCGGCATGAGTAAAACCAATAATATCTCTTTCAATTTCAAGCCCTGAGCGTTCACCCAGCCTTGTTTCTAAGGCTATGAGTTTTGTTTCTTCCTGGAAGCGTTGAGCAACAATGAGTTTACCAATATCATGCAAAAGTCCGGCAACAAACAGGCGCTCACTGTGCAAAACATGGCACTGCTCTGCTAACAAACGCGCAATAACGCCACAATATAAACTGTGTCGCCAAAAACGCACTTTATTGAAAACCTCTTCCGGAATATTCGAAAACATTTCTACTGCAGAGGCCGCGATGACAAGGCCACGTAATTCACGTAAGCCCACCACGGTAACCGCCCTCGACACCGTCTCAATTTTTGCCTCAAAACCATAATAAGAGCTATTTACTATTTTCAATAGTCTCGCAGTTAAGCTGGTATCCTGAATAATGACATTACCCAACCCAGCAACCGTAACATTGGGTTCATCAAGCATCTCGTTTACCCGTATACACACTTCCGGTAATGACACTAAGCGCACTGAACCTTCCACTAATTCTTTTGCGCTTAAACCAGCAGAAGGACTAACACCTAAATTTTCTATATTCATAAGTATTGTTCACGACCAAAATCCAAAAAACTTTAGTTAATAATGAAAACAAACACTGAAATAAGATAAAGAGCTACATAAACCCCCTATCGAAATCAGGCTTATCAGATCTTAGTTCCCCCCTGCCTCTTCTTCTGATAGACGCTGTAACGCCTGAGTTGCTATGGCTTTGACTCTGTCATTATCATCTAGCATCAACTGAGACAAAATTGAGCGTGTGGTGTTGAGATTTCGCGCAACTTCCAACCGGATATCCACATCTTTATCCTTGGCAAGAATAGTCAGGGCTGTCACGGGCACATATTCAAAGCGCGCCACAACGCTACGAACAGCAAGTGCCGCATCACGCGCTAAAATGGGATAAATTCCGTCCGGCGCAGAAAGGTTGGTCGCCAAAGAGATTTTTACCGATGTATTAGGGTCATTTGCCAGCCGTAGCAAAACGGCCGCTGGGGTTCTTCGGTTACTGGCAATTCGCTCACGTATAGAAGAATCCTGATCAAATGATAGTTCAAGTAACATTGCCGCTGTCGTTGCAGGATGGCCTGCCTGTCGATAACGTTCTTCTATCTCATCCGCCAAAATTGGCGCAGATAAACATAAAATGACAATACCGCTCATTATTTTTAAATACATGACTTATCCTGTTAACCCGCTATAAAAATGCAGACTACAACCCCGCCCACCATAGACGCAAACGCAAACCCAATTCGGTACTATAGCCCACTTCTATAAACTCAATTTTATTTTCTTTATTAATGATAAAAGCAGCTGGAACACCCCGAATATTATATTTTTTGCTGAGAGCCCCATATTCATCATTAATCACCTTAAATGACAAATTTTCTTCACGCATATACTTTTTTACTTCTTCATTATGGCCCGACTGCATTGCAATGGAAATCAAAGCATGATCTTTAGATATATTTTCAATGCTTGACCTCTGCAATTTACACACAGGACACCACGTTGCCCAAAAATAAACAAGTATGGGCCGTTGTTTTGATTGATAAAGGTCAAACGGCTGCCCACTCAGCAACGGCGCCGTAATATTGGGAGCTACACCAGTTACAACATCTCTTTGAACCCATAACTTCACAGCTGTAATTACGATTAAAATGAGAACAATCTCAATAATCCAGCGGGAATATTTTTTCTTTAACATGAATTTCAACCTGATTTATTGACAGTTATCTTATCTACACATAAAGTAAAAATACGGTATTAACATGGAACAAACAATGTCACGATTTAAAGCCTTTGCCATTCATTTAGCGATCAGCCTCGTCATATTTTTTATCCTACTGTATTTCATTCTGCTGCAATGGTATCCCCAGCCATTATTTTCAACCGATGGTGGCTGGCGTGTCATACGCATTATAGTCGGTGTTGATCTTATTCTTGGTCCGTTATTAACCCTGATTGTATTTAAAGCCGGTAAACCGGGTTTAAAATTTGATTTAAGTGTTATCGCCTTAGTTCAGTTTTTCGCTTTAAGCTGGGGTGTCTGGACCAGCTATAATGAACGCCCCGCTGCCGTCATTTATACACTTGATTTTTTTACTCCGGTCACCGGCTATCAACTTGCTGAATATGGCATGTCGGCAGACAAACTAAAACAGTTCGGTGATGATTGGCCAATTCTTATTTATATTGATATACCTGAAAAAGAGATCTCCAATGTTTTATCAAAAGCACTGGCAGACAAAAAACCACTCTACTTATATACCGAATATTATTCAAAATTTAGTAAAGAACAGGCTCCCATATTAAAACAAAGTTCAATGGATATTGAAAAATATGTTGAAGACAAACCTGAACTTAAAAAAATATTTCAAAAGAGTGTGCTCGCCCATCCAACTAAAACCAATATCAGTTATTTGGCATTACACTCAAGAGAAAAATGGGGCACGGCTATCTATGATTTAGATGAAATGCGCATTATTGATGTGATGGATATAGAGCCTTCTGCATATACTTATGCAAAGAAAGTAAAACGCAAGAAAAAATAAATATATCCGCCATAAAAAATACCAGGCTTATCTGAATAATGCCTGGCATCCTTTAAAACATAATGTCTAAAATGTTCAGTTATATTTTCTTAAAAATCAAACTCGCGTTTGTTCCACCAAAACCAAAACTATTTGACATAACGCAATCAAACTCCGTTTTGTCGATAGCTTCACGCACGATGGGGTAACCTTCTGCGGCCGGATCAAGCTCTTCTATGTTTGCAGAAGCGGTGATAAAACCACCTTGTTGCATAATCAATGAATAAATCGCTTCATTAACCCCTGCAGCTCCTAAGGCGTGACCGGTTAAAGATTTTGTTGATGCAATATAAGGCATATCATCACCAAAGACTTCTTTGATTGCTTCTAATTCACGAACATCACCGACCGGCGTACTTGTTCCATGTGCATTAATATAAGTAATTTCTGAGCCTTCAGGAACAGTCGCCAATGCTTGTTGCATGCAGCGTTGAGCACCTTCACCTGATGGCGCCACCATGTCATAACCGTCCGATGTTGCACCATAGCCGACTATTTCAGCATAAATTTTCGCACCACGCGCTTTAGCATGTTCATAATCTTCCATTACTAAAACACCACCGCCACCAGAGATAACAAAACCATCACGGTTTACATCAAATGCACGTGATGCTTTTTCAGGGGTTTCATTATATTTGGAAGACATGGCGCCCATACCATCAAATAAAACAGACAGTGTCCAATGAAGTTCTTCACCACCGCCGGCAAAAACAATATCTTGTTTACCAAGTTGAATTTGTTCCATCGCATTACCAATGCAATGCGCACTGGTAGAACATGCTGATGTAATGGAGTAATTCACACCTTTAATTTTAAAGGGTGTCGCCAGACAAGCAGAGTTGGTACTCGACATACCACGCGTCACCATATACGGGCCGACACGTTTTACCCCTTTTTCACGCATGGTATCTGCAGCAAGAACAATATTTTCAGTTGAAGGGCCACCCGAGCCAACGATCAAACCGGTACGAACATTTGAAACTTGATCTTCACTCAAACCCGCATCTTCAATAGCTTGTTGCATCGCAATATAGTTATACGCTGCACCATCACCCATAAAGCGTTTTACTTTACGGTCAATCAATTCTTTAAGATCAATATTAAGCGCACCGTGAACACAAGAACGGAAACCCATTTCTTTGTATTCTTCACTGGCAACAATACCCGAGCGGCCTTCTCTTAGAGATGCTTCAACTTCTTCTTTGTTATTGCCAATACTCGATACAATACCTAAACCGGTAACTACTACACGCCGTTCGGCCATGTTTTAAAATCCTTCAGTCGATGTAAATAAACCTACACGTAAATCCTTTGCTTCATAGATTACGCGACCATCCACTTCCATGCGTGCGTCTGCAATTCCCATAAACAACTTGCGCATAATGACGCGCTTAAGATCGATATGGTAGGTCACTTTTTTATTTGTTGGCAACACTTGTCCGGAAAATTTAACTTCACCCGAGCCGAGGGCACGCCCTTTACCGGGACCACCCATCCAGCCCAGATAAAAACCAACTAACTGCCACATAGCATCCAGACCTAAGCAACCCGGCATGACAGGATCACCTTCAAAATGACACTCAAAAAACCAGAGGTCAGGATTAATATCGAGTTCAGCAACAATGCTGCCCTTACCGTATTCGCCACCATCCTCAGTAACACTGGTGATTCTGTCCATCATTAACATCGGGGGTAGTGGCAACTGTGCATTACCTTCACCAAATAAATTACCGCGCCCGCACTCTAAAATCTCTTCGCGGGTATAACTGGTTTGCTTCTCTGACATAGTTTATCTCAAAATATTAAAGTTCTGAGCCGTTAAGGCTAACAACAAAATTAGCAAAAAATTGCATTTATGCTGTTAAATATTATTCCGGCAGCAATGAAACGGGTATTTTACCTTTTCGGCGGCATAAAACAAAGTTGAAATTACGTGTTCAAGCCTTGTCCCGGTGAAAACCCCGTTTTGAAGACTGAATGAAGGAAAGGATGTGTTGTGCAAAGACATTGCTCTGCTGCGCAAGCGAGGCTAAACGCTCTTCAAGTTTTGATTCACTATTAAATATTAGCTGGTAGGCCTTTTTTAAAGCCCGAATGTCATCCATATTAAAGCCCGAACGGCGTAATCCCACCTTATTCAAGCCGCTGACATGTGCGGGATTACCATCACAAACCATATATGGGAGAACATCCTGGGTAATTTTTGCATTACCGCCCAACATGGCAAAACTGCCTATATGCACAAACTGGTGCACCATCACACCGCCGGAAATAAAGGCTTTATCCTCAACCGTGACAAAACCACCCAGACCCGTGCTTGGTGCAATAATGACATTATTTGCGAGTTCACAATCATGCCCGATATGTACCTGAGCCATCAAATAATTTTCATTACCCAACTTAGTCGCATGGTTTTCCTGGCTGGCACGATGAACGGTGACAAATTCTCGTAATGTATTTTTATCACCGATTTCAACAAAAGAAGGGGTTGCTGCCTCAAAACCTAAATCTTGTGGCAAACCACCAATAACGGCGTGCTCGTGAACCTTATTTTCATTACCAAGCTGCGTGCCAGATTTTAAAATGGCACCATTCAACAAGGTATTACCATTACCTAACACCACGTCATCCTCAATAACAACAAAAGCCCCGATTTTATTACCGATACCCAGCATGGCTTGCTCAGAAACTAAAGCGGTAGGATGGATCGAATTACTCACTGGCTATTCCTTTTTTTACTTTTTTATCTACCTCGCGGCGCAGTTGATACCCTTTCGGCCGTATCGCCACAACATTAATAATCTTGCTACAGCGTACACCATCTTTACGATAAAAACCGTATTCAAATGTTGGCGTGCTGCGACCTTTTTGCGCTAAATCATCTCTTATTTGATGTTCTGTTTTCTCATCCAGCTCAAAGCGAAGCTCTAAATCTGAATTGCCTTCGTGTCGAAAGTCAATGTGTTGAGAGCGCGTCCACACTTCATGGCCAGGAAAAATTTTAGCACAGGCTATCGCCGCGATGGGATCTGCCACCGCCGCTTGATAGCCACCAAACATACTGTCTCCCATATTTCTGGAGAGCATGGTTAAAGGTAATTTTAAGCGAATAAAGCGTCCTTGATTTGATATCTCGAGCACTTTAACCCTCATGAAAAAAAAGGGGGGATACCATTCAAGAAATTTCTTTTCTGGAATAAAAGGGAGTTTCTTTAATAAAGAGAAAATATTGAAAGCCATAATTAATCTTAACTTAATTCCCCCTAAAGTTACTACACGGATAGTGAGAAGCTACAGAGCAAGGCATGAATTAATGAAAAAGCGGACGAGCCCATAGAGAAGGTGAAATCGTAGATTGAGAAACTAACCTGGGCTACGGGCAAAGGTACGAAGCCAGGGATGGCTGAAGATAGAACAATGCAGGAGCGATTGTCGAGGGCAACGCAGGAGCAGTTGCCGAGTGTACAATAAGACGTTCTCACACTTCCTTCGGTAGTTGCTCCTGCACTACTCTACCTCCTGCGTCCATGCAGTCGTGTGCTTCACGGTATAAGAACATCCATGTTCAAATACATGAGCATTTTGAGCTAATTTTCGTCGTGCCCCTCAATTTATAATAAATCAGAGGGTGCAACGCCGTTATCTAGCTTCTCACGATTCGTGTTCGAATTTTTTAACCACGATGCCCTCATCACCACAACACGATGCCGCACATTTTTTAATCTCATGAATTTCTTCTTCTGTTCCGGTTAAATATTTACTCACCGGCAAATTTGTTTCTGCGCAATCACAGCCTTTATCATCGTAAACATAAATGTTTTTTAAACCCACTTCTTTTGCAATATCATGTGCTTGCCATAAAGATTCAGAAGGCGTCATTGGAATATGACTTAACTTGTAGGCAGGGAAAAAACGTGTAATGTGCCAGGGGCTCTCTTCTCCTAAATGATCTTTAATCCATGTTGCGATCTTGCGATATATTTCAGGGTCATCATTCTTTCCCGGAATAATATTAGTTCGCGTTTCAACATGCATGCCCAGCTTATGTGCTTTCTCGACGGAGGCTAACACATTATCAACGGTTGCCAATTTGCAAATATCATAATAAAACGCATCATCCATGCTTTTAATATCGGAACATAAAACATCGACATACGGTGCCATTAACTCCAGCGCTTCATCCGTTACAAAACTATTTGAAACATAAACGGTATACAAACCCTGTTGTTTTGCCAAATCTGAAACATCTATGACATACTCCAGCCAAACTGCAGGTTCAGAATAGGTGAAAGCGATACCCTGTGCACCTAAGCGTTTAGCTGCATCAATTAAATCTTGCGGCGTTGCGTAAGCTGAGGTTGATTCACCTTTGGCTAAATCATCTAATGCACTCACACCCCAGGAAATATCCAGATTATGACAGCCATCACAACGGAAACTACAACCATAGCTTCCCACCGACATCACTTTAGTGCCAGGTTGAAAATGAATAACCGGCTTGTCTTCGATAGCACCCACATCGATCGCGGAAATAATGCCATAAGATAAATTATATAACGTGCCATTACGATTCACATGTGCCTGACAAAAACCACGTTGACCGTGTTTTAATTTACAGCGCCATAAACAGAGGTGACAACGTGTTGTACCATCATCGAGTTTTTCTTGCAGGCGCGTTTCCTGAAGTTGATATTTTTCAGGTGCCGCCACTTTAATTTCTTTCATGTTTATTTACCGTTTAATTAATGGCAGATAGTGTACCGCCAATTTTCCATAAAGGTGCAATGACAATATTCAAACAATCATGAGCATTGCGTAATGCTTGTTCAGCCTCTGCGACTGAAGGAGCTTCTGCAAATATAAAACCTAAATAACTATTCCCTTCGGGTAATGGAACAAGCTCATAACCTTCCCGCACTTCAATACTTAATTCGCTTACAAAGGGGACGCGTTGCGCTTCCAGCAAACCTTCGACTCGTTTTAATATCCCCGCGCCTGGAATAGGAATCATGAGTACACCGGCTGCTCTCTCAAGCGGCTTCATTTCAACTCGCTGTCCCATTGCATGTAATAAAACAAGCTCCTCTAATGAATGTCCTGTTCCCAAGCTAAGTAAGCGACCACACATGCCACCGATGGTGCGTGCTGCAACTTCTAAAATCCAAACACCTTTTTCATTGATGCGACACTCCGCGTGAACAGGCCCTTCACTTAAACCATATGACTGACATGATTGTAAAACCGTTTTTTTAATCTCATGCTGAATTTTTTCAGAAAAAGAAGTGGGGGTGATGTAATACGTCTCTTCAAAAAAAGGCCCATCTAACGGATCCGGTTTATCAAAAATGGCCAGCACATCTAACTCACCATCATGTAACATACCCTCTATAGCAACTTCTTTTCCCGGAATAAATTCTTCCAGCAATAATATCTCTCGAATGCTTTCATCTATTTGTCGCTCTTCGAGCAACATCTTTTTAACCCGTTCAACGGCTTGTTGTAATTCAACGTGATCATTCACACGAATCACGCCGCGACTCGCAGATAAAGCAACCGGTTTTATCACCGCAGGAAACTTAACTTTAACCGTTTGTTCTGATAATGGCTTTGTTGTCGTTAACAAATCAAACTGTGGAATTTTAGTGCCTGATTTTTCTAAACTTACTCTGGCAAAATCCTTTCGTTGTGCAATTGTAACGGCCTGAGGATCGTTATGCGGCAGTAATAATTTTTCAGCAACTTTTGCTGCCAGTTCAGTTGTGGTGTCGTCCGTTCCTATGATGCCACTAAAGGCTCGCTGAGCTGCTTCAGCTGAAATCGTTTTTATGCATGAAGATTCATCTTTAAAATCCACATGCAAGCCTTGCACATAATCTGAAACAATCGAATGCTCACCTTGTGATGCAATTAAAACATCAATGTTAAGTTTGTTCGCGGCTTTAATAAAAGCTGCCGTACGATAGCTACCATGAGGCGCAATAACTAAAACCCGATCTCGCAGCACTGAATTTGCCACGGAAGATCGGGATAACATAATCTAATCTTAAGTCAGGCTTACTGGTTAAGCGCAGCCGCCACCACCACCGCCGCTACCGCAACCACCACAAGCACCTGAACCACCGACGCTTTGGAATACATTGTTGAAAACAAAGGATGCATTTAAACCTTGCTCAACATAGTCAATGTCACAACCTTGTAAATAACCTAAAGCAACCGCATCAACTAACATTTTAAAGCCTTCGCCTTGGTAAACTTTATCTGTTGCTAAAGTCGCTTCTGCGTAGGTCATGCCATATGTCATACCGCTACAACCACCGCCAGATACAAACACGCGGATACCTTCAACATTATCTTCTGCAGCAGCAACAATTTGCGCCATCTGCTCAGCAGCACTCGCCGATAAGCTCACTTCGTGTGGCAATAGTGTCGTGTTAAAACTGGGAACTGCACTCATATCTATTCTCCTGCCCTGTAAGGCTTGAATCAATCTGCTTAAAACCGGATAATAGCGTAATATCCGAGTCTTATTGTATACATTCTAACACAGGTTCTGACTCTCGCTATATTTAGTGTTAGATATAAAGGAAATATCATTATGTCACGCATGGTTTTTTGTAAAGTATTGAAAAAAGAAGCCCCAGGTTTAGAAACAATGACTTATCCAGGAGAGATTGGTGAGCGCATTTTTAACGAGGTTTCAGATGAAGGCTGGAAACAGTGGTTAGAACGCCTGACTTCAATTATTAATGAGAATAGTCTTAATACGGCCGATCCAGCCAGTATCGGAATTATCGAACAACACATGCTCGGCTTCCTATTTGATGAAGGTGATCAAGGTAAACTACCGGATGGGTTTTCCCCACAAGGTGGAAAAAAATAATATTTGCCACATGAAAAATATTGATACTTACGCACTATCTGAACTGAAGCTTATTTATTCCATATTACATTCTCAGATTCTCGAACAGCCCGATTTGATGGACAGCGACTTAATGCACGACTTGCAAACATTTTTGCAGGCAGGCGCAACAAAAGATGGTGTAGATGTTTCGGATCACGGCGCCTGGGATGTTTGGTTAGGCAAATGAAGTTTTGCAGTGAATGTGGAAAAATGGTCGTCCATAGAATTCCTCAGGGCGACAACCTTCCCCGCTTTATTTGTGAACATTGCGACACCATCCATTACCAAAATCCAAAGCTCGTTGTCGGCTGTCTTCCCGTTTGGAAAGAACAGGTATTATTATGTAAACGCGCGATTGAACCCAGCTATGGACTTTGGACTTTACCCGCAGGCTTTATGGAAAATCAGGAAACCCTTGAACAAGCCGCGTTACGAGAATCCCGCGAAGAAGCAAATGCCAATCTTGAAATCGAAAACATCTACTCTATAATCAGCTTACCTCACATAAATCAAATCTATGTTTTATATCGTGCCAAACTTTTAGATTTGGATTTCTCTGCGGGAATCGAAAGCCTGGATGTTCAGCTTTTTAACGAAGAAGATATTCCATGGCAACAACTGGCATTTAAAACAATTGATAACACGCTAAAGCATTTTTTTTCAGACCGAAAAAAGGGGGCTTTTTCGGTACATCAGGACGTAATATCTAAACGTAACCGGTTAGGACAAACAGCTGATTAAACTACGCCACAGTTTTTTTATTATTGTAATTTTTTTATTACCTGCTTACTCTTTTTCTCTTTACGCTGCCCAGGCTTCCCCCGCAATTAAAAACCTAATTGAATATTCTTTAGCACTCAGTCGCCTTAAAACTCAATTTCAATTTAATTCAACTCAATATCAAACAACACTTAATCGTCTTGGAATAAACTGGTACGAACCCTTTGGGCCATACTTTCAGGCAGGGCTTGAAGTGGGTTATCTCGAAATGCTGCAGGCAACTAATCCACAAAATTCTGCAAAAAATACCTCGGGAGAATATGCCGGATTGTTATTTCGGTTTATGCCTGTACAAAATAAAAATTACGCCATAAATTTTAATATAAATTATCGTTACAACCGGACCAAAGGTAACGACGATACTCAAACGACAAATTTTACCTGGCATGAAGCCTTAGCAAGTGGCGAGATACACGTCTATGCCACAAAAAAACTTAAACTATCCCTTGCTACTGACTATCAACGCGTGGATGGAGAAAAACGCGACACAGGTATTGTTTATAAAACCAATACTTTTAGTGAAAGTAAAAGGCAAGGGCTTCGCTACGGACTTCACTTTACACTTCGACCCACCGAAGTCATAAAAATTGAGTGGTCAAATGGCTATAACGAGGGTGTTCAATTATATTTTAGCCGTCAATTCTAAAACCCCATCACAAAATTGATTTAATCCTTCCCGATAACAACAACTTATGCGAGCCCTGTCACACCAATCATCCCAAAGCTCGGCTAAAGTCTGTTTACACCAAACGAATTAACACTCTGCGCGTTCACAGGAATATTTGGATTATGAATAAACCAGCAAAACAAAACGAGTACAACCTCTCAGCAAAGCAGCTCAACCCGCTACTTTCAGATAAACAGAGTTTAAGCGATACTAAAGTGGGTGAAGTTGATTATAAAAATATTAGTATCCCAGGGGCACCTCTCATCGAGGAAATTTTTGATGTTTTAGAATCACAAAATGAAAGTACTGTAAAAAAACACGATTTTGGTCTGGTTAAAATTCATAAAGAAAACAGGAGAATATTATTAGAAGGTGACACCGATCTATTTGTATTCAAAGAGCCCTCTATTGAAAAAAAGCAGGAAAAGAAATCCATTCTTACTCAAATTCCAACAGGCTTTAAAAACCAAAAAGACTCAAAAAAAGACACTATTAAGGAAAATATTTTTTTAAATCAGGCAAAACCCAAAAACAGGAACACCTCTGTTTCAGGGGAAAAAGTAACTGCTCAAAAAAACAAACAGAGCACAACAACGTTACTAAAAAACAACTATAAAAAACAACAGCCTGTTCAAAAATCGAGCAACTTTATCATTGCAACTTTATTTTTACTGGTTTTTGTAAGTGCTGTTTTTGTTTTACAAGCAGCAAACATTCTTGACTTGGGTTACATTGCATCACTATTTGACAGTAAAAATTACAGCGCTGAAGTTACAAATGAAACAACGACAATGTCAGAGTTAATAAAAAGCAACATGCTATAGCAGTCACATTAGTCGCCAAAATAACCAGGCTCCTATTAACAAGAATAAACTGACTATAGGAAACATATTTCGGCCTAACCAGCGCCCCTCTCTACCCAAAAAACGTGACTCAGCAACAAAATCATCTTTTATTTCTAATGCCAGCAACGTCTCCCAATCTTTTCGCAGACTGTCTGGCACATTTTTCTGGATTAAGTTTCTACGCCATGCTTTAACTTTTTCAATAGAAACAATATTATCAGGCTTACCTTTAGGAAATGTACTTCCACTTATAAACAATACCTTTTTCCCGATTTTTGATTCTTTAATTTTTGAATTTAAAGCAAGAACATTTGATTCAAGCTGAAGCAAGGGATTTTCAAATTTATAACTTTTATTCCCGACAACCTGAGTCCAAAGTTCAATTTTTTCAGCAGCAAAAATCAACCCCCGAAATTTTTTCACCCCTAAAATAAATATTTCATTTGGCATTAAAATCAGGTGTTCTATAAAAATACTTTCATCAATACCATCAGGAATAACAATGTTATGCCTTGCATCGACACCAATATTTTTCAATAAATGCTTCAACTTATATTCATTGATGGCTTCTTTTATTTTTATTCGCCATAAAAATAAAAACAAGAACACAAGCAGTATAACTCCACCCAATGTAATGACATTTGGATACTCAACAATATATTGATTTGCTATGAGAAGTTTTTCCAACATTTCTTGGGGCTCAATCACGAGGTAATAAATATTCTGTATCGTAACGAATTTGTCAGATGAAAGCTGCTGAAAATATAAACAATTAACTATATTAAAGTGAATTTATCTGAAAAATACAGAACGCATATAAGCGAATAACAAATGGACTCAACGTAAACTTTACAAATTGAGTGTGTTATCAAAGTTTTTTAGCATTTGATGGACATCATCAAAATGTAGACCACAAATTTTTAACTTATCGCGCTTACCTTTGACGCGAATATATTTTTTCTCGCCACGAGAGCAATCTTTTGATAATGATGAATAGGATGATTCACTCATCACAACATCAACACCAAGGACCTTCGTTGCACTTTCCAGGCGAAAAGCAATATTTACCGTATCACCCAGGGCGGTTGCATCTTGCCCTATACCCATCGAAGCAATTCCGGTATTAATACCGGCACCAATGCATAATTTTTTTGTTACTTCTTCAGCATTATCATTCAAACTTTCAGTAACAGCATTAATATCAATCGCAGCTTGTAACGCATTTTGAACTGAACGTGCTTCGTTTAAATCAGATTCCCAGAGCGCAAAAACACAATCACCAATAAATTTATCTATTACACCGCCATGCCTGGCAATTACATCGGTTACATCATGAAACCAGTTCGTCATTATTTTTGTTAAACTTCGAATATCAACATTTTCCGATAAGCTGGTAAAGCCACGAATATCGGCAACCAGTACCGTAACTTTTCGAATCTCTGTTCGATCTGAAATAATCGTTTCTTCCATAGAAACAGCATCTGTTACCGCTTCTTGTGACAGCTCTTTTTTTTGTTTAAAAACAAACTGGCTGTCACCGAGTTGAATACAATCACCATTTTTTAATAAACGAGGAATAGCAACCCGGCTGGAATTAACAAAACTACCATTTGAACTACCGCTATCAATTAAATAGTAGTCATCTTGTCCAAAGCGACGAATCATCGCATGGTTTCGAGAGACCAACCTGTCTACTATCGGGATATCACTACTTTTATCTCGCCCAAGTGTAAGTACCGCTTCACACGGGACCTCATGGCTCACTCCTTGTTCGCTATAATAAATAAAAGCTGACATAGTATAATTCTGACTCTTAAAAATTTATGAAGCCTGCTTATGCTGCAAAAACAGGGGATCCGAAAAGCGCTTTACTGAACGGTATAACGCTACATTATTTGCCGCGCGCATACCGTGTAAAATATCATTGTAGTCAGCACTATCAGCATCTGCTGTTTCACTGGATAACTCAACGGTTTCACCGTATTTTTCAGAAATATATTCATCAATCGCTTTTTTATCACTATCACCATTAGAAAATGAAGACACCATTCGTCCCGCCCGGAAAAGCCATGCCTGAGCAAAAATATCAACACGGCGATGATATTCCAACTCGTCACTAACAACTTCAGTTTTCAGCGATACTTCAAAATCATCAATTGCTTTTAATAAATGACGATGTAAAACCGTATAGGAATATGTTGCAACTTCTGCTTTAAAATCTAAGCCAATAAAACGAAACTCTGGCCGGCGTCCATAGCAACGAGAAATTAAATTACGGCACTGGAAGGCTTCTGCCACTAAATTCGCCAAAGCCAATGCCCAAAAGGGAGGCGTATAATGCTCTCCAAGCTGGGTCGAGCATTCAGCCACTTCCGCCGTTATTAACTGACTATTACTCACGCCATATTTGTCCATCAAACGTGTCGCCTGACGCAACGCTAAAGCGGCTTCATTCGGATTACTCGATTCCGATAACCGTAAACATTTACATATTTTATCAATAATTTTTTTATTATTTTTCATTGCTATTTACTGTAAAATGTAGATATGTCGCTTAATAGTACTATAGTTTCATAGAGTTACAAGATATTCATGCCAAAGCACTTGAATGATTGTAGAAGGAACCCTACATAAATGTAATAGATAATGCACTTTATCTAATGGAATAGGTACAAATGTGATGTAAATCACAGATAATAGCGACATAATCAACCCATGAATCTAAGAGTAACTTGACTAACATGACTTCCAGCGCCTTTATAACTCCTATCATCGATGACAATGCGATCCGTAACCAGGCTCGTCTTGCCCTGCCTGCGATACCTGTGGATACGCAAACGAAGGCCGAATTAATCAGTAAGATCAAACGCTTACTTAAAGAAAAAGATGCTGTTTTAGTGGCACATTATTACACTGATGCAGATTTACAACAGTTAGCTGAAGAAACCGGTGGATTCGTTTCAGATTCACTCGATATGGCGCGTTTTGGCAAAGAACACCCCGCTTCAACCCTAATAGTGGCCGGTGTCCGTTTCATGGGAGAAACCGCTAAAATTCTCACGCCGGAAAAAAGAATTTTAATGCCAACACTTGAAGCAGAGTGCTCTTTGGATCTCAGTTGTCCTATTGATCAATTTAGCCAGTTTTGTGATGCCCACCCGGATCGCACTGTGGTTGTTTATGCCAATACCAGTGCGGCCGTAAAAGCCCGTGCTGATTGGGTCGTGACCTCAAGTATTGCAACAAAAGTGGTACAACACCTTAGCGATAAAGGTGAAAAAATTCTTTGGGGGCCCGATCGGTTTCTAGGAAGTTATATTCAAAAAGAAACAGGTGCCGATATGTTGCTATGGCAAGGCTCCTGTATTGTGCATGATGAATTTAAGGCTAATGAACTTGAAAAATTACGCAACAAGCACCCTGCTGCTGCTGTATTGGTTCACCCTGAATCACCTGAAAACATCATTGCACAAGCCGATGTCGTTGGCTCAACAACACAGCTCATTAATGCTGCAACAAAAATGAATAATGATACATTTATTGTCGCAACCGACAATGGTATTTTTTATAAGATGAAACAAGCCGCACCCGGCAAGAAATTTATTGAAGCCCCGACAGGCGGTGCAGGCGCAACCTGCATGAGTTGTGCGCATTGTACCTGGATGGCAATGAATGGCTTACAAAACCTTGCGGACTCACTGGAAAAAGGTGATAACGAAATTTTTGTTGATGAAAAAATTCGCCAACAAGCACTGAACTCGGTTGGCAAAATGATTGATTTTGCAAAGCAAGCGTCATAATACTGAGTATTCATGAGTCCAGAGCTAAGGTCATTATTAAAAGTTGTCAGCTTACCAACCATACTTCTATTTGCTGCTTTCTACCATATACCGCTATTAACAAAACCGTTACCGGATGTTATTCACTTAAGCCTGCCCTACCTGCCCTTTATTTTTCTTATTATCGGTTTAATCTTAAGCTGGGTTTTTCATAACTGCCGCGCCTTTAATTTATTATTACTTTTTATCGTAATCTATATCGCACTCGATAAAACGCTGTGGCATCCGGTCATAAAAGTAGATAAGCAATTAGCATACTTATTATTAGTTTCACTGATTCCAATAAATTATTTATACAATTTAATAGCAAAAGAACGCGGCATACTAAGCCAGTATGGCATAAAACGATTAATCTTCATGGTTGTGCAACTGAGCATTATTGCGGCATTATTGCTCTATCCATACCCTGCCGTAAAAGAAACCTTAAATACGGTTTATTTCAAACACGCAATATTTGATCAAACTGCCATTAGCCAACCATTAATATTCGCACTGATTATCAGTAGCTTTATATATGTAATCCGCCTGTTGCAAACATCCGATGTCTTATTAGCCGGCACTCTTGCATCCTTTATTTCAATCACAACAGCACTGCATTTTGTGCAATATCCGCAAGTTTCCACGGCGTTTATTATACTTGCCGAATTGCTGGTTATTATCAGCATAACAATTAGTGCTTACTCCATGGCCTATTTAGATGAATTAACAAACCTGCCTTCCCGACGTGCCTTAACTCAAAATATGTCAACTTTAGGCAAGCGTTATACTATAGCGATGGTTGATGTTGATCACTTTAAAAAGTTTAATGATAAATATGGTCACGATGTAGGCGATCAAGTTTTAAAGAAACTCGCAAACCAGCTTAGAAGCGTTCGGGGAGGAAAGCCTTTTCGTTATGGTGGAGAAGAATTCACCCTTCTTTTTCCAAATAAAAATATTGATGAAGCAAGGCTATTTTGTGAAAACTTATGTAAAAAAGTTGCCGAAGATCCTTTTATGCTAAGAAGTAAAATGCGGCCACAAACAAAAAAAGCAACTGCACAGCAGAATACTCACACCACTAAAATGACACCAATAACCACCACCATTAGTATTGGCTTAGCAGAGCGCTCCGAAGAATTTCCCAAAGCCAGCCAGGTCATTAAACAGGCAGACAAGGCACTCTACAGAGCAAAAAATAATGGCCGCAACCAGGTCGCCATCTAGTTATTTAAACTGCGACTTGCAATTTCATAGACATCTTTAGATAAATCTTTTTTTGCTAAAATACGTTGCAATTGTTTCTTCATTAAGCTCTGACGCTTTTCATCATATCGGCGCCAACGACTCATATTCTGAATTAAACGTGCAGCAATTTGTGGATTCATAGAATCTAAAGCTAAAACCTGATCGGCCAAAAACGCATAACCTGAACCATCAATAGCATGGAAGTGCGCAATATTCCCGGCACAAAAACGCCCGATTAATGAACGAACTTTATTTGGATTGGTTAAAGAAAAGGCTTCATGTTGCATTAATTTTTTAACGCGTTGCAATACGTCTGATAAATCCGCTCCGGCCTGAATTGCAAACCATTTTTCAACCACCTGTGCATCATGTTTCCATTTATCATAAAAATACTCTAAAGCATGTTGCCGCTGTGGTATATCATAATGTGATAAATGACTCAGTACGGATAAAACATCTGTCATATTGTTTGCAGATTCAAATTGCGCCATACAAAAATCAATGCTTTCTTTATCTTGTAAAGTCATTAAATAAGACAAGCATACCTGATTTAAATCCCGTCTCGCCATTTCATTCGCATCAAATGAATAAGGGGCGTCACTTTGTCCCTGTTGTAATATTGATTTGAAGTTTTCTTTTAATGCTTTCGCTAATTCAAATTTCATAAACGTTCTTGCCTGATGAATGGCATCAACATCCACTATATCAAGCTGATCGGCTAAATACCCCTCAGAAGGCAACGTCATTGCCTGTGCAATTAAGGCTTTATCTAAATCAGGGTTGGTTAAAGTATTCTTATAGGCCGAAATAATATTTTCAGGTAATAAAAGTTCTTTATTTTCTTTAATGTCCCGCACAAAAGATAATAATACCTTGATTGCTAATTCCTGCCCTGCATTCCAACGGTTAAATTCATCACTGTCATGCGAAAACAAAAAGGCAAGCTCTTCATCACTTTGCTTTATTTTTGTTTTAACCGGGGAGGTGAAACCACGATTTACAGAAATAACCGGTTTGTCATTTACATTAGTAAAAATAAAATTTTCAACTTCATTTTTTAGTTCCAACATCATTTCTGTTTTATGAGAAACATCGTCGCCCTTCAATTGTAATGGAATATCTAAACCTTTTTTATCAATCAAACCTAATTGTAAAGGAATATGAAAAGCTTTATTTGATATTTGTTGCCCGCAAGCAGAGTATGATTGCTTAATTGTAAGCTCAAATGTTTTTTCATGTTCATTATAGTTCCCCGACACATTCAATTCTGGTGTACCGGCTTGTGAATACCAACGTTGAAACTGTGATAAATCAATATTGTTAGCCTCTTCCATCGCAGCAACAAAATCTTCAGTCGTCACAGCCTGACCATCGTGGCGCGAAAAATATAAATCTGTTCCCTTACGAAAGCCGGTTCCCCCTACAAGGTTACGAATCATACGCACGACTTCAGCACCCTTGTTATATACTGTTACAGTATAAAAATTACTGATCTCAATATAATGATCCGGCCGAATCGGGTGTGCCATGGGCCCCGAGTCTTGCGCAAACTGATGGTTGCGCAGAACATTAACATCATCAATGCGTTTTGTTGCGCGCGAGTTTAAGTCTGCCGAAAATTCCTGATCACGAAAAACAGTAAAGCCTTCCTTTAAACTTAACTGAAACCAGTCGCGGCAGGTCACGCGGTTACCTGACCAGTTATGAAAATATTCATGCGCAATAATACTTTGAATATTATAATAATCAGCATCGGTTGCGGTGTCCGGACTTGCCAGTACGCAGGAAGCATTAAAAATATTTAAACCCTTGTTTTCCATTGCTCCCATATTAAAGTCATTTACCGCGACGATCATATAAATATCCAAATCGTATTCGCGACCATAAGTGTCTTCATCCCATTTCATCGCTTGCTTTAATGACATTAAGGCATGTTCACATTTATGACCGTTCTCATGCTCAACAAAAACTTGCAATAAAATGTCACGCCCAGATAAAGTGGTATAACGATCCTCTTTAACAAGTAAATCCCCTGCTACCAATGCAAACAAATAACTTGGTTTTAAACTGGGATCCTGCCACCTGGCCCAATGCCGGCCACCGTCCAGTTCACCTTGCTCGATTAAGTTTCCATTTGACAATAAGACGGGGTATTTATTTTTATCTGCAATAACCGTAACGTCATAACGTGACATCACATCCGGACGATCAGAAAAATAGGTTATACGTCGAAAGCCTTGCGCTTCACATTGAGTACAAAACATACCACTTGAAAGATACAAACCTTCAAGCGCTTTATTCTCTTCAGGATTAATTTCTGTTTTAATTTCAAGCTCACAGAGTTCAGGAAGTTGTTCCAGCGTTAGCTGTTCATCATCACAATGGTAATTATCTTCTGTTAATAAAACCCCATCCACTTTTATGGACATAAGTTCAAGATTTTGTCCATCAAGTACTAATTTTTTCGATGATGTCTTATTTTTTTTATTTAATGCTAACGACAGCACCGATGTTACAACCGTTTTTGTCTCATGCAGATCAAAATGCAAACTAACATGATTAATTAAATATAGCGGGGGCTGATAATCCTTTAAATAAATTGTCGTTGGTGCTGCGTTTGCATTCTTAATATCAACCATTACTCTTAACCTTTAAAAAAATAAATTTAAAATACCATTAATAATTATTTTGTATTACGCCCACGATGAATCTTTAACTTACCAAATTTTTGATTTATTTCATCTGTTACTCCATCCAGTTCACTAAATTTCGTTTCTTCAAAAAATAAATCAGTTTGATGTGCTTCTTTATTATTAAAACCTGAAACACCCACACCGAGTAAACGCACAGCAAGCCGATTCGATGAAACTTTTTGCATCTCTGTATTTAACAAACTTTTTGCGGCTTGCCATATCTTGTGTGTCTGATTACTGCTCTCTGACAATGTTTTAGAACGCGTAATGGTGGTAAAATCATGAAAACGGATTTTGATATTAACCGTTCTGCCTTTACGTTCTTTTTCACGTAACCTTGTTGCGACTTGCTCGGTTAAATAGGACAAATATGAAACCAGCGTTTCTTTATTACGAATATCCTCAGCAAAAGTATTTTCTGATGAAATAGATTTTGCCTTTGAATCAGAAATAACCTCGCGTTTGTCTTGCCCGTTTGCAAGACGAAAAATGTGATCGCCTTGTTTACCAAAACGATCAATCAGCCAACGCTCTGATTGTGTTCGTAAGTCTTTAATAGTGCTAATACCGTAATTATTCAACAGCATTTCGGTTTTTTTACCCACCCCCCAAATACGCTTTACCGGCATAGGATCTAAAAAATCCTGTACCTCATTCTCTTCTACCACCACAAAACCATCTGGCTTATCGTAGTCAGAAGCAATTTTTGCTACGAATTTATTGGGCGCAATGCCTGCCGAAACAACCAGATTTAATTCTTGTTTGATTTCATTTTTAATTCTTCTGGCTATCTCAGCTGCCGAGCCAAATAACTTTAAACTGGCACTCACATCAAGAAAAGCCTCATCTAATGACAAAGGTTCGATCTCCGGCGTGTAACGACTAAAGATTTCATGGATCTGCCTCGACACAGAAACATATAACGGCATATTAACGGGTAGAATATTCAGGTCCGGGCATAAACGTGAGGCCTGAGACATCGGCATTGCACTGAAAACCCCATATTTACGCGCTTCATAATTTGCCGCAGCAACAACCCCCCGGCTTTTAGACGGGCCACCGACCACAACCGGCAGCCCCACGAGCTCAGGCCGCTCTCTCACTTCAACTGAAGCAAAAAAGGCATCCATATCAAGGTGAATAATCATATCTTTATTATAAATTATTTAACGAGTTAACCGAGATACATAATGTAAAAATAATCATTCTAAACCTTATAAATAAAAGGTTAAGAATTTCTCACTATATCCCATTTGGAAGCTGTAACAAGGTTATTTATTACATTAGAATAGAACCACATTTTTGGGAGAAATTTACATGACTCAACAAGTTTTTGATAAAGCTGTCGCCCTGATGGATGCAGCGAATAATGAAGATCCAAATATTGAAGTAGCAGATGGAAAAGAATGGCCAAAAGAACTTCTTTATTCTCATCGCATGGCGGAGATGATTACGCGCTACAAGCCTGAAGCCGATCATATTAATCAGCTCTCTGTTCGCGGGCAACATATACAACGCTGGAAATCACCACGTGATGCTTACCCCATGGACAGAAAGGGTTACCATAAATGGCGCACCGATCTTTATACTTTTCATGCCAACACAACAGCAGAGCTGATGGCACAAGCGGGCTTTGATGAAGAGGCTCTTGAGCGAGTAAAACTCGCCATCGGAAAAAAAGGCATAAAGAGCAACCCTGATACCCAAATGTTGGAAGATGTTGCAAGCCTGGTCTTTATTGAACACTATATGCTTGCCTTTGCAGAAAAACACCCTGAATATACCGAAGAAAAATGGATTGATATTATTCGTAAGACATGGAGAAAAATGTCAGACGATGCACATCAATTTGCACTTTCAGGCAAACTCGTTTTACCAGAACCCTTAATACCGCTCATTCAAAAGTCGGTCAGTTAAGGCTATTCAATTTTTGCTGGCGCCTCCTCCGGGAGTCGCCACCAAAAGAGTAAAGCAACAGACAAAAGTAACGCTTGCCCTAAAGCAAAATGGCTCGCCTGAAAACTTAACAGCGATACTGCGATACTGGCAATGAGTGCATTTGCTGTCATTTGTATAAAGCCCTGCATTGCTGAAGCAGTTCCCCGGTTATTCGGAAAACAATCTAATGCCATAACCGTGATTGCCGGCATGGCCATGCCTGTGCCACATGAATATAAAACTAAAGGTATCACCGAAGTTGAAATCATTGTATTCAAGTACAACGATTGCATCACATTCAACAACGCACCCAGTATCATAATCATAAGCGCCAACTTTATCGTGCTTTCTATGCGCCAACGGTGCGCTAAGCGTGCACTTAAAGCTGAACCCAAAATTAAACCGGCCACCATCGGCACAAAAAGTACGCCAAAATCGTTGCTTTGAAGATTTAAAAAATCAAAGATAAACGTCGGTGCCCCCGCAATATATAAAAATATCCCGGCGAAAAAATTTGCAACAATAAAGACCAGAATAAGAAAACGGGTATGAATTAAAGTACGTCCATAAACTCGCATCACTTTTAGCGGACGGAAGGACTGCCGCTGTTCTACTGCAAGCGTTTCCGGTATCACAAAAAAGACCAATAAAAAAACAAGTACTGCATAAATGGCTAAAAAATAAAATACGCTATGCCAGCCAAAAAGATCGTGTAACCAACCGCCAATAACAGGCGCGATTGCTGGTGCTATGGCAAACAACATCATGATATGAGACATCGCTCTGTGTGCATCTTGTGTATTATAAACATCACGAATCATTGCACGACCAGCGACTAAACCTCCGCCTACAGCAGCACCTTGTATCAGGCGATAAAACATAAAGCTGTTGTAATCAACCGACAAAGCACAACCAAGTGATGCAGCAATATAACAAAGTAGAGATAGCAAAATAACTTTTCGTCGCCCCAACCGATCGGCCAAAGGACCTAATACCAATGTTGACAGAGCAAATGCAATTAAATAAGAGGCTATACTTTGCGAAAGTAAAGCACGGCTAATATTATACTCAGCTTCAATCGTAGGAAAAGAAGGTAAATAGGTATCTATTGTAAAAGGACCAATCATTGTCATTAGCGCGACAATAAAAGTTAAGTTTCTTGGGACTGCTTGCTGCATATGTGCCTTAAAGTAAAAAAATGGAAAGCGACGAATGTAATATATTTAAAACAGTATAGTTAAAAAACTAACACAAACTCAAAGAACATTAGACACATTCGTTTTGATGAAAAACTTGAATAACCTGTTGCGATATATCCATGTCTGCCCAAGATACCTTTAAACTAAAACACATATATCACAACAACGAATATTTTAACGTGATGCGAGTTGGAAACGCTTAAAGTGTTTCAGTACTTTTTTGACATAACCCTGCGTTTCCCGATAAGGCGGAATGCCTTTGTATTTATTCACCGCACCTTCACCGGCATTATAGGCTGCAAGTGCATACTTTAAGTTTTTGGGGTACAGTTTTAACAGATACTTTAGATGTTTAATGCCCGCGACAATATTTTGTCGTGGGTTATAAATGTCATCAACCCCGTATTTTTCAGCCGTCGCGGGCATCAATTGCATCAGTCCAGATGCACCTTTGTGTGATGTAGCATTGGGATTAAAATAAGACTCGGTATAAATAACGGCTTTAACCAATGACTCATCAATATCGTATTTTTTTGATTGATGATAAATAAAATAAGACCATAGACGCATAGTTCGTTTAGCCCGGAGCGTTCTACCTGCCGCGTAATGACCCATGTTTTTTAAATCATCGGTACGACGAACCAGTTTTGCTTTGCTATTGATTAAGGCATGGTCACTAACAATACGACGACCGTCCGGCATTTGATAAAGAAAAACTTGAGCTTGTGCATTTACGACAACGCCGCTGCACAAAATAGTAGTCAGTAAAACCCTGTTTAATATTATTCTGTTAAACAACATATTATTTCTTTGGCGTTAATTGATAAACACACTCGTTCATGAAGTCGAGTCCTTTTTGACGAAACCGTTCATTCTCATGAAGCACATCCTGTGCCACATGCTGTTTTACCTCATAACAACGCTGGTACAATGCTTCTACCTCGCTTTGGCTAACTGAAAAAGGCGGTCCATCCATTTTTGACTGCTCGTACTCTAATGTAATCAATAATTTTGACGCTGATGGCGATAAGTCCATCAGCTTGGAGGCATAATCCTGACGCATCGCAGGCGGTAAAGCGATTAGGGAAGCGCGATCATAAACCGCATCAATCTTCCCCAGAATATGAGTCGATAAATTAAAAAAATCACCGCAGAACAGACTGATGTTTTCAGACTGCCATAATGTAAAATCACCAACCTGACTTTTTTTTACTGACAAATTATTTTCTGTAAAAAAGGCTTCTGCTGCAAGAGCGCTTAACTCAACGCCAACAACTTGAAAACCTTGTTCCGCTAACCAGATCAAATCCAGCGTTTTGCCACACAAAGGAACAAATATTCGACTATTTTTTTCCAACTTTAAAAGAGGCCAGTTTGCTTTTAAATGTGGGTTAACTTCATCAAGGTGAAATCCCGTTAGCGCGTTTTCCCAGCGATTATGCCAAAAATCTGCTTCCACTTTTATTCTCCTGAAGTGCCTGTTTATCCAAGCCAAAATTATACCCCATTCCAGTTCACTTTTAGTGTTTCATCCTCCTTGCCAAGCCGTTAATATTAGACTACTTATTTATCCCAACAAAAACTGACCGGAGTCATGTATGCCCCTGATTGTTGATAATGACCGCTATAGTATCGACTCACTTGAGCTGGGTCCGATGGAAAATTTTATCTATCTTTTTACCGATAAAAGTACTCAGCGATCCGCTGTTATCGATCCTGCCTGGGATGTGCCTAAAATTCTTGCCCTGGCAAAAGACAAAGGTGTGAAAATTACCGATATTTTACTGACCCATAGTCACCCTGATCATATCAATGGGATTGATGGCATTTTGGAACAATATGATGCACAACTTCATTTATTGAGTGCAGAAGCTAAATTTTGGGGAGAATCACTTGCCCACCCTTCTCTACACCATGGTGGCGATAATATAAAAATTGGTGATAGCGAACTTAAAATTTTACATACACCCGGGCACACACCGGGATCCGCGTGTTACCAGATTGACGACAACTTAATAACCGGTGATACCATGTTTGTTTTTGGTTGTGGTCACTGTACCTTGGGCGGTGAACCTAACACCTTATATGACACCTTAAGCAAGCTAAAAAAAATGCCCGGCGACACGCTGATTTTACCAGGGCATAATTACGCAGAAAAAAGCACCTCGACCATGCATGAGCAGTGTGAAGGTAATCCTTTTTTGCATTTCGACAACGCAGAAGATTTTGTAGAATATCGCCAACACACCCATGACAAAATTCGTACTTACCCACTAAAACCTGAGAAAATAAAATAGCTATCGTTGATAAAATGAAAAAAGGCTAAAGAATTCCAGCTTTAGCCCTTTTATTACTTTATTATTTCATCACGTTGTTTTTTATATTTTTCGTAACTTTCAGTACGGGGACATTCTTTATTCCCCAGCTTTAAACACTGTTGTCTTTCATATTCATGCATAGTGTTATATACCGATTGTTTACTACAAGCAGTTATTAACACCATCAAAATGCTACTTAGCAAAAATATTTTCATCCTTAAATACCTTTAATAAATAAATCATTTCTCAGCAACAATATAAATCATCCACGATTCCTGGTTTTCTACTTCTGTTGTTTCGTAGTACTCACCGGTACCTTCAAGTTCATCATCATCTTCATCATCGGACTCAATATACTCTTCCCAGTAAACACGGCTTTTAGAATACCCCGCTTCTTTAAGCAGTTCTAAAATTTCAGGAATCGCCCATAGACGCCAGCAATACGTAAAAGCTTCATCCATACGCGAACCATCATCAAATTCAAAATGAATCGCGCATTCCATGTGGTTATTAATCGGGTTAAAAGAAACATGCTCCCAAATATACGTCGCATTTTGATCTTCTAATTCAGTTTCTTCTTCAAGTGTATCTGCGCATTCTGTTCCACCAAATAAATCTAACACCAGAATGCCGTCATCATTTAAGCTTTCACGTGCTTTTTTGAAGTAATCAATTAATTCATCCCGTTTTTCAAACAGGCAATAACTAAAGTTAAAGGCACAGGTTATATCGACTTTATCTGTTGTAATACGCACATCGTCTTCAATCAACTGGATACGATTAGCAACATCATCACCCGCAGCGGCAAGATTATGTTTTCTACCCCAGTCTAATGTTGGCCCGTCAAAATCAACCCCAATCGCGGTACGTTCAGGATCACTTTTACACCACTCTGTTGCCAGATATGCCGTGCCACAAAAATCTTCTTTCATGCTGATGGCTTTACGGCCGCGCAGCTTTTGAAATGTTTTGCTCATAAAGTCGACTTCAGCTTCGGGGAATTGAACCGACTCTTGATATAAAGCATGGCGATCAGCCTGTTCTGCCATCGTTGGTTTATTGTTACCTGACTGCTTACTCATTACCTTTCCCCTAAAATGATACCGGTTAACGTTTTATTATGACTGAATTTTGAATGCGCTTATTATATTTTATTACGATGAGTTAGCCTAATTTTTCCATTCAGGGCTCATCCTGAACAGACAAAAATGCTATGATTCATGCCTAATTTATTAATTTTACGGTTTTCTTATGGCGAATAAATCCCGAACAACTGTCGCAGTTCAAATTGGAAGTGCAGGACATCATATTCTTGTCGGTGGCGACAACCCCGTGGTTGTGCAGTCAATGACGAATACCGATACTGCAGATGTCTATAGTACGGTAAAACAAGTGATGGAATTAGCCAAAGCCGGTTCTGAGCTTGTTCGCATTACCGTTAACTCTGCTGAAGCGGCTGAAGCGGTTGCAAAAATTCGTGCAGAACTCGACCGACAAGGGTGTTTTGTGCC
>Ga0316206_1001053_pt1 | contig 28055 bp, 26 predicted proteins | sample 6monthpyrite_MG_FD_204942 | JGI IMG/M metagenome (GOLD analysis project Ga0316206, IMG submission 204942) | Microbial mat bacterial communities from mineral coupon in-situ incubated in ocean water Damariscotta River, Maine, United States -... | ecosystem: Environmental > Aquatic > Marine >... | reverse complement strand
CTCCACTTATCGCCAAATGTCTCCTGAGCGAAGTTTATTGGGCAGTGCGATCTGTATTTTTTTTTATTTTGTTTCATGAAGCCATCATAGCACTTGCATTAAGCAAGTAGAAGGCTTAGGATTTGGGTACTTGCATAATACAAGTGAATATTGAAAATAATTTTCAAAAATGAGGAGAAACTAACGCCAAATTATATGCTTGCTTATCATGGTGGTAAAAAGCCCGACAGCCCTGAAGAGGGAGCTGAACATATGGCCAAATGGAAAGCCTGGGCCGACGGACTTGGTGAATCATTGATCAATAGAGGCACTCCCTTAGGTAAATCCAGGACAGTAAACTCCAGCGGTGTTACCGATGGTGGTGGGCTAGACCCTTTAATGGGGTATTCTATTTTACAGGCAGAGACCATAGATGATGCGGTTAAAATGGTTGAAGGCAGCCCACACATTAATTTCGGTGGCACAATGGTTGTGGCTGAAATGATGGAGATGTAGCGATATGAATATAAAAAAAATCATATTGGCTACGGCCTCCTATGTAGTGATCACTATGGCAGTAGCCTATCCCTGGCATATGGTGTGGTTGCATGATTTATACGAGGGAATGGGCGCATTTACGCGCCCTGAACCGATTATTCCTTTGGGTATGCTCGCCATGATTACGCAAGGGATAGTTATCGCGTACTTATATCCATGTTATTACAAGGGCGGAAATCCGATTCTGCAAGGAATCAAGTTTAGTCTTATAATTGGCGCGGTCGTTTATTCCGTCATGGGATTTGCGATGGCCGCTAAAATTGACATCAATCCGATATCAACATTCTTATTTTATAGCGTCATTTTTCAACTCATTCAGTTTGTATTAACTGGAGCGGCGCTCGGATTCATCTTCGGTAATATTAATAAAAAAACATAAACCGGGTAAGGGCTGAATTTTAATCAGCCCTTACCCACCACCCTGCATGAGATTTCGCACAGGGCGGTTCATTTAAATTCTCCGTAAGGATTATGAACCTTAATCCAGCTGTCTCTTAAAGAATATAACCCTTGTTTTTTTAAAATTTTATTACTCAACGCTTGTGGTACGCCGAGCATTGAAATACTCGCAAGTTTAGCGGCGTCATTGCAGACAATTAGTTTGTGACGAATAGACTATAAATTAGATGCGAATACCGGCTCTACTATTGCTGATTTATCTGTCTCATTTACTGCAATGTAGCTTAGGTACCAATCCTATATATTCTCTCTAATTTTACAATTAAACTATGAGATGCCGTGGATAAATACATGATGCTAGATAATGGATAAAGATTACGAAAAACTATTGCTTGATGCGGATATGTAATCCCCCCATTTATAACCGAAGTTAAAAGTAGAAGTTAAGCTGCATTCAGTAATTGCCTCGGTGGTATCCCACAAATTGCTGAGTGTGGTCGTTGATTATTGTAAGTCCAAAGCCATTTTGTGGCGAGCAATTGTGCCTGCCCTATTGATTCAAATAAATGTAAATCAAGCCATTCATGTCTAGCTGTTCGATTAAAGCGTTCAATATATGCATTTTGTGTTGGTTTGCCTGGCTGAATATAAAGCAGTGTTATTTGGTGCTTAAGCGTCCAATCTTTCAATTGTTGACTGATATATTCAGGGCCATTATCACACCGAATTTTATCCAGTCTACCTCGCCATTCAATAATTTGCTCTAAAGATCGAATAACACGTGAACTCGGTACTGATAAATCAACTTCAATTCCAAGCCCTTCACGGTTAAAATCATCCAGCACATTAAACGTGCGAAAACTGTGACCATCAATTAATGTCGCTCATAAAATCCATCGACAAGACCTGATTAATTTTTTCAGGAATACTCAAGGCTTCAGGTTTTTCACGCTTTATTCTACGCTTAGGTTTGATGCGTAAGTTTAACGCCAGCTCAAGATATATACGGTATACGCGCCTGTGATTCCAGCCATAGCCTTTGATGTTGCGAAGATATAAAAAGCATAATCCAAAGCTCCGGGGTTTGTGTGTGGTGGTTAAACGCAATAACCAGTCAGTTATTTCTGCATTTTTAGCACTTAATTTAGCTTGATAGCGATAACAGGTTTCACTGATAGAAAATACGTCTCAAACAAGTCGAATACTTGTGCTGTATTGTGTGCGGACACGATAAGCCATCTCTTTACGTCGGGATAGCTTCACCACTTTTTTTCAATAACCTCTTTGGCGATTTCAAGCTTGAGTCTTTCTTCAGCATACATCTTCTTAAGGCATCGAATTTCATCTTCTAGATCTTTCATGCCTTTCATTAGCTGCGTATCCATTCCGCCAAATTTTGATCGCCATTTATAGAACGTAACATCACTCATATCGTGCTCTCGGCATAAATCAGGCACGCATACGCTAGATTCGTTTTGTTTTAATATCGCCAGGATCTGACTGTCTGTGTATCTTGATTTTTTCATAGAAAACTCCTGTTTTTAATTTACGAGAATTTTCTACTTATGACGCCTGTTATTTTTTGAGGAGATTACATACTTAATTAATATTTTACATATTTATCTCTTTAAAAAATGCCCAACACATTTAACGTCATACCACCCAAAACGGATATTCACCTTATTAAGTACCAAAAGTCGTTTAACCTTACAGTTATCAATCACAAACAATCTCGCTCTCAATTTATTAATTTAAAATCAGTAAGTTATGGATACGGCTTGATTCTTGCTGTTAAATATATAATTATAATTGTAAAGGGAAACTTTTTAGTTTCCATTTTTACTCTTCCCTAAATAGATTATTCATAATGTTAATATTAATTATTAAGCGATTTATATTGATTTCACTTACCGCTGTATTGCTCTCCTGTGTTGGCTACCCTGTTTCTGAAAAGCGCAGTGAGTTTGAGATTTCTGGACAAGTTGATGGCGTTGAATCAAGTCATGACGAAAAACTCATACGAATTATGATAGAGCATGGAACTCAATATCTATTTTCGTCTGAAGGCCCGATAAGAAAAATGCAAGAGGGGCAAACAGTTAGGTATTACCTTGAGAAAGAGGGCAAGAGAAAACCTCTAAGATTTTTAAATTCATCGGATAATGATACCCCCTGGAATAGTATTATTAACATTAATAAACAATGGTTTGCATTTAATGTAAACGCTGATCCGGAAATAATTCAAATCATTCAGTTTGACGCTTCAGGTAGATATAAAGAACACAATATACAGGCCTATCATACTGGAACAATCGCAGAAATATATATCGATAAATCGGCCAAATTTATTGTATGGAAACAGGACAGTAGTGGTTATCAGCAATACAGCCTTGCATCTAACAGGAAACTGAAACAACACGCATTAACATCTTCCGATTTATCTGAGTATATAAAAATAGGATATATTCAACCTCTATACGATAATGTAAGTTTCTATGATGTTTTAAAAAGTGATGATGTGATATATAAATCACGTTATGCGGTTGAAACTGCAAGGAGCTATCCCCCCTTGTTAATTACTGAAACTGATTCGATCAAGCTTCTCCGTAAAGCAAGTACTCGAAAATGGTACATGTATCGATGGGCTGTTGTACTAAATCCAAATACACCTTATGAGCTAATTGAAAAGCTAACGGGAGATCCTTCATTTTATGTTTCAGAAGAAGCAAGAAAACGATTCAAAACGATGGAAGAAGAACCATCCGATTTTTAATACCTGATTAACGGGCCAAGATCACACTGACCGAATTAATCCGTTAGATATCACTAAACATTTTCACATAACCTGAAAGCTTTACCCCAATGACACTCCACATCTGTCAATTTAGGTTGACAAAATATATTTGTCAACTATGATTGACGCATGCCTAATATAAATTCAATTCCCCCGCCTGATAAGCCTGAAGAAGCATTAGCTGCTGTAGTTGCATTACGTTTAATGGCCGATAAGTTAGAAAGGCAAACCGTGAAAAAGGCGATAGCGCAAGGCTGGACATGGGCTCAAATAGCAGAAGCATTAGGGGTAACAAAGCAAGCTGCACACAAACGTCACGCCCGTTCTATCGCTAAAAACAAAGTAAGAAAAAAAGGAGATTAACTGTGTTTAAACGATTTAGGTTGCGCCTTAAAGATATGCGCACTATTAACAAACTGATTTCGGGCGCAGACAAAGAAGCGCATATAATGGGTGAGGAGGAGTCAGGGGCAGAGCACTTTCTTCTTTCAGCACTAAATCTTCCTGATGCTACTGCCCTTCGAATTTTTGAACGCATAGGCGCTGACCCGGAGAAATTAAAAGCTGCTATAAAAAAACAATATACTGAAGCGCTTAGTAGCATTGGTATTGATGGCTCTAGAATTATGGAGAAAGAACCTGAGCCGGTGATACCTAACCGAGTGCTACATAATTCAAAACCATCAGCTCAGGCGTTAATGAAAGAACTCTACGCCTTGAAAAAGAATGACAAAGACAGGCCTTTGTTAGGCGCACATGTAGTAAAAGTTGTGGCACTTATGGAACATGGTGTAGCTGCGCGTACACTCAAGGCAATGGGTATTGAGAAAGAGGTTATTCTTTCTGCAGTAAAAGAAGAACTTGATTCATTCCAGTGCTAAGGTGTAATTAAATAAGCGCACAATGGTAAATAGAATAAAGAATATATTATGGAAATCACCCTCAGTATTAATGACACAATCACAACAGATGAAGTTTTAAACTTATATAAAGCAAATAACTGGTCAGCTGTACATAAGCCCAAACAATTATTATTGGCTTTAAATAACTCGCATTCATTAGTAACTGCAAGATTATCTGGTGAATTAGTTGGTATAGGTAACGCCATATCAGACGGACATTTAGTCGTGTACTACCCACACATGCTAGTGCATCCGGATTACCAGAGAAAGGGCATAGGAAGAGACATGATGAATACTTTAAAAGATAAGTATGCTGGTTTTCACCAACACATGTTAACAGCCGATGCTGATGCGATAGCGTTTTACAGGTCGCTTGGCTTTGAAAAAGCCGGCAATACTGAATCTATGTGGATATATGAAGGCAATGAACACTGACCTTTGAATCACGTTACTCCCCTTAGCTTTAATTTTGTAACAATTCAGAGTCAACCACAGGCGAACTTAAGGTGTACAAAAAACGCTCCAGTTATTTTAACTCTTTCTACGTTAGTTTTATGGGTAGTAAATCTGCCCCACCGGAGCTACAGGAATGGTATTATAATGCTGTAGGGGAGTGTTAGAAATTCTGTGTCATTTCTTTACAAGAGTAAAAAAGAGGAATGATACATGTCTGAAGAATTTGACTTTAACAAAGCATTGGCCGCTTTACAAAATGGCCAGGATCTCACAGGAAAGGACGGCATATTAACGCCGCTGATTAAGCAGCTGACTGAAGCTGCCTTAAAAGCAGAGCTTGATACTCACCTAGAGGAAGCTGAAAACCCCAATCGTAAAAATGGTTTTACCACTAAAACCATTAAATCACCCAGCGGTAATTTTGATCTTCAAACCCCGCGGGATCGGTCAGGTTCATTCGAACCCCAGCGGGTTAAAAAACACCAAACACATTTAACCGATGAAATTGAGCGCAAACTTATCGCTATGTTTGGACTGGGTATGAGTTATGCTGATATGTCATCACATATTGCGACATGTACGGTATAAGCGTCTCCAATGCAACGATCAGCTGCATCACAGACAAACTTATCCCTGAACTAAAGCAATGGCAACAGCGTCCATTAGACAGCTTTTATCTTTTTATTTGGCTGGACGCGATTCACTACAAAGTAAAAGAAAATGGGCGTTATGGAAGCAAGGCTGTCTACACCGTTCTGGCGCTTAACCTCGAAGGTAAAAAAGAAATACTCGGTTTGTATTTATCAGAAAGTGAAGGCGCAAACTTTTGGTTGTCCGTTCTCACCGATTTAAATAATCGTGGCCTGGACGATATTTTAATCGCCTGTGTTGATGGTTTAAAAGGCTTCCCTGAAGCGATTAATACCCTTTACCCTGAAACGGAAGTTCAGCTTTGTGTGATACATCAAATTCGAAACTCGCTAAAGTATGTTGCCTCTAAACACCAAAAAGCGTTCATGGCTGATTTAAAACCGGTTTATAAAGCCGTCAGTAAAGAAGCGGCTGAAATGGAGCTGGATGAGCTTGAAAATCGATGGGGTGATAAGTACCCCATCGTCATAAAATCATGGCGTAATAACTGGGAAAATTTATCAATATTTTTCAAATATCCTGAAGATATTAGGCGAGTGATTTATACAACCAATGCCATCGAATCTGTTCACCGCCAGTTCCGTAAATTAACAAAAACGAAAGGCGCTTTTCCAAACGAAAACAGTTTGCTTAAGCTGCTTTATATGGGAACCCAGAATGCATCAAAAAAATGGACCATGCCAATCCATAACTGGAATTTGACTTTGTCCCAGCTGTCGGTGTATTTTAAAGGCCGGTTAGATAACGTGCTCGATATTTAACCGGTTATGCTGACACAGAATTTTGAACAGTCTCTTTTAACCCGGCATATGACACGCTAATTATCGAATTTTAATTTGCATTTTCCACTCCCGCCATCATCGCTAGTCGCACTAGCTCTGTTGGTGAAGCTGCATTCATTTTGCTCATTAAATTTGCACGGTGCAATTCAACTGTTTTAATACTGATACCTAATTCAGATGCAATGATTTTATTCTGTTTCGAATTTAATACAAATTTCATTACTTCATTTTCACGGGGTGTTAGACGATTAATACGTCGCTGTATTTTATCGACTTTACTCTGGTACTCGCGTTTCTCTCTATCACAATTTATTGCGTTTTGAATAAGCTCCAGCATCAGTGCATCGTTATAGGGTTTTTCTACAAAATCATAGGCACCGGCTTTCATGGCTCTTACCGCCATTGCGACATCTGCGTGTCCGGTTACGATAATAACCGGAATACTTGCGCCGGATTCTTTTAACCGCGCAAATAATTCCATGCCATTTATATCCGGCATGCGCACATCAAGCACTACGCATCCCGGTGCATTGTGATTAAACTGTTGCAAAAATTCTTCTCCGCACTTAAATTCCTGCACCGTTAAATTTGCCGATTCTGCCAGCCACTTTAATGATTCTCTGGCCATGCGGTCATCATCCACAATAAAGGTTACCGGGGAGATTGCCGGGGAGGTTGATGTTGTATTAATTGAAGAAATATCTGAATTCATATTAGCTTACCTGCTGGATTGGAAGTTCAAAAACAAACTCTGCACCACCATTGGGGAGTGAGCGTGCTTTTATCATCCCCTGATGCGATTCTATGATTGATCGGCTTATGGATAAACCAATCCCCATGCCATCAGATTTGGTGGTGTAAAACGCATCAAATATTTTTGGCAATGCATCCGCTGCAATTCCTTCTCCACTATCGGTGGTGCTTAACATAACCTTTGCACCGTTTATTTTTCGTGTACTTATGCATAAATGTCGCTGCTCCGGCCTAACCACATCCATTGCATCTAAACCGTTGCGTATAAAATTTAATACAACCTGCTCTAGCTGAATCATGTCACCTTCAACCATCGGTAATTTTTCTTGCAAATCCAGTTCTATGTTTACTTTTCGCCGACTCGCTTCATGCTTTACTAACGTGGCCACATTCATCACGGCACTATTTAAATCTAACACGCTGTGCTGAGTATCGCCTTTTTGCACAAATAAACGAATGCGACGAATTATATCGGCCGCCATGGTTGCCCCCTCCACCGCATTTACCATTCCCTGAGTTAATTTCTCATGGTCGGTATTACCTTCTTTGAGCAACCGTAAACAGGCGTTGCAATAATTTATGGCTCCGGTGAGCGGTTGATTTAATTCATGGGCCAGACTCGCAGCCATTTCACCAATGGCACTCATACGGGACACTCGCGCAAATTCCGCCTGATGTCGCTGCTGAGACTCATGGGCCATTTGTAGTTCAACCTCATCGCCAATCCACTGCGCCATTACTTTTAGCAATTCGTGATCCCACTTGCTGTACTCCTGACTGCGAGCAATCGTGCCCGCAAATTCCAGGCTGCAATGAATTTTACCGTCGACCATTACCGCCGCACCTAAATAGGTTTTCCAGCCTTTTTGCTGGCAACCACAACTTGCTCCCTGGTCTTTTTCAAGATCGGGGATATCTAAGGGCTCGCCTTTATATTCCAGCAAGCGGGCAACACAACTTTCGCTGATGGGTACACCGCGACCTGTGGCTAAGCGGGCGTTACCGGAAATGCGGCAAATACGGTGATCTTCTACCTGGGTGCTGGCAAGTACCGCCACCGGTAAATCAAAATATTCCCGCCCGGTGTCAAGTAACCTGGCAAGCTTGTCATCATGGGTTAAATCTGGGGCACTGGTTATTCTCACCAGCTCACGCAATGCAATACGACTTTTTTCCAGCGCCTGATTCGTTTGCTTTAAATCTTCTGTGCGCTCCGCCACCTGCTCTTCCAGGGAATTGCGATAAATGGCCAGCGCCTGTTGCGAGTGTTTGCGCTCGGAAATTTCGTCGCGCAGTACCGACTGGGTATGTTTAAGTTTTCGATTGGTGCGGGTGATGTAACCATTAACCCCCAGTAACAGCAATAATACAATGGCAGCACCGATAAACCAGGGTGCAAAACGTTTTAATATTGAAGTAAATGAGGTTTGGCGTAATGCTTCATAGGGGCCTATTTTGAGGGTTTTCATTAAGCGGTGCACCGGCGAATAATCCAGTGGTACAGTCCAGCCTGCGGTGCGGGACACCCGCGCTGCCGGATGATTCTGTGGCATGGATAGCAGCGCCTGGGCCACCCGCGTTGCCAATTCCCGCGGGGTATCCTTTAACATGGCAAACGGCCATTCCGGGTAGAGACGCGTGCTCAGGGGCAAGGAGCTGCCTTTACTCTGTTGTGGATTTAATATCCGCAGATCATTCATCTTTATTTTGCCCGCTTCAACCATACGCATCATGGTTTCAGCACGTACGGTAGCGGCGTCTACCTGGCCATTTAAAACCGCATGCAGAATATTATCCTGGGGAAATCCGGCAAACTGTAAATCACTGATATCGGTAAAGGGATCGATGCCCTGCTCTACCAGCTCCCGCCAGGCCATTTGAAACCCCCCGAAGGCAACCGGACTCACCGCCATAAATGACTTGCCGCGCAAATCCTTAAGGCTGCGAATATCAAAATTTTGGGCCCGGGTAAATATAACCGCACCATAGCGAATCCGCGTGCGACCCAGCTCACGGGTTTGCATAGTCGCAATTCGCGAGGCGCCAAAACGCGCCTCAAGACTGACATAGTTACCCGGATTCGTCAGGGTGAAATGAATATTTCCAGAATTAATGGCATCGGTGATTTCTTCAAGATTGACCGGTACAATTTCAAAATGCTGGCCGATGGCCTGGGAAAGGTATTCCGCGGTAGCAGACCAGCGTTTTAACGCCTGCGCCTTTCCTCGATAGGCTAATACCCCAATATTAATAACCGTAGGTGATTTAGCCGAAAAGTCAGGCGCTAAATCACCGGCATAGGCCGGCCATTTAGTGATCGCTATAAATAAAATCAGAAACAAAAGCGCTTTATATAATAGTTGCGCATTTCTACCCATATTAATTCCCAATTGCTCAATTGCCCAATTGCCCAATTAATTGAGTAGAAACCCCCATCCCGGCACCGGTTAAAAGCCTGTTTGACAGACTATGTGCTATATCATTTTCCAGCCGTATCTCAACAGTCGCTGGGGGGCGCTGCCCGGTTATGGCTTTTAAAGATAAAACCACCGGGTGTTAAAACTACTCTAAATTTAGCTTGATATACTAACGATGACCCCACTGGTGAAATTATTCCATTAATTACGGGTCTATATAAAAACAGTGTCTCGAATAAGTTATTGCTTATTTATTGATATTAAAGGTAAATATAAACTTTACTTAAATTCCCTACACTCTCAATATATAAAGGTACCCTAAATTTTGTCTGGATTCTTGAGGTTGCGTTGATGAGTCAGTCCAATGAAATAGCCTATACCCTCGCGGAAGAAATTGCACATACCACCACCCACGGTCTGGGTATGCTGTTAAGCATCGCTGGCCTGGTTATCATGGTCGGTTTTTCCAGCCAGAATGGCAATGCCTGGCATGTCGTGAGCAGCAGTATTTATGGCTCCAGCCTTATTTTACTTTATGGCGCATCGGCGCTATATCATGGCATTCCCCACCCCAATGCAAAAGCGCTTTTACAACGCATTGACCATGCAGCCATTTATTTGCTGATTGCGGGTACCTATACGCCTTTTTTACTGGTAAGTCTGCGCGACAGCTGGGGCTGGCATTTGTTTGCGATTATCTGGACACTGGCTTTAAGCGGCGTGGTGCTGGAATTTGTTAACTGGAAACCTTTCAAAAAAATATCTTTAGCCCTGTATCTTGGCATGGGCTGGATTATTATCTTTGCGATTAATCCGATGCTTGAGCAGGTAGAAGTCGGTGGTTTAATTTTATTACTGATTGGCGGTTTATTTTATTCCTTCGGGGTGATTTTTTATGTGTGGGATAAACTGACCTTTAATCATGCCATCTGGCATTTATTTGTGCTGGCGGGCAGTGTGTCGCATTTCTTTTCTATTTTGTTTTATGTGATTCCTTGAAGACTTAAAAGATTTAAGAGACTTAAAAGACTTAAAAGACTTAAAAGACTTAAAAGACTTAACGCAAATGGACGCGAATAAAAACAAAAACCGCAAATATACGCAATTTTTTTATAAATATGTATTGAGTTTTAAATATAATAAGCTGTCATTCTCGAAATCTTGTATCGAGATAGTATCTTTAAAAATTTTAAATCATCAAAAAAATAACACTTCCTCAATAATATTTTTTTAAACTAAATTTTTTTAGCGTTCATTTGCGGTTTTTTGTTTTTATTCGCGTTCATTTGCGTTAAACCGCTTTTTATCTCTTTTTAAATCCCCCTTAAACCCTCTATTACTCAGGAGGAGATATTAATCTGATGATTCAATACGCATCGCATCCAGCTCAGCGTGAATCATCTCTGGCGTTTCCAGGCTCATGGCACCGATGAGTTTTGCACGAAATTCATTTAATAAAATTTCCGAAACCTTATGCAAATTAACCACGCCACCTGCTTGTAAATAGCCGCGTTTTTTAGCGATGGTTTCGAGTACCTGCATTTCACCCTGCGGCAATTCATCCAGTTTATAACGATTACGCAACAATTGCGGATAGGCTTCAGAAAAATATCCCGCGGCAAACAATGCCACATCTTCATATTCCATCGCGGTACTTTTTATAGCACCGGTTACTGCCAGCCGATAACCACTATTTACATTATGAATTTTCGGCCATAAAAAACCCGGGGTATCCATAAGCTCAATACCATTATCTAAAATAATTTTTTGCTGACGTTTGGTAATTGCTGGCTCATCCCCGACCTTTGCAATAAAGCGTCCGGCGAGTGTATTTATTACGCTGGATTTTCCCACATTAGGAATTCCCATAATTAACACCCGAATCGGTTTCACGGAAACGTTTCGATCGGGGAAAAACTGCCGGCACAGTTTCAGGGTTTGTTTAATCTTTGCGGGCTGCTCCTGGGTTACCGCCAGCGCTTTAATATTGCGTGCGGCCTGAAAATGATCAATCCACAGCTGCGTTATTTTTGCATCTGCCAGGTCGGATTTGTTAAGCAGTTTAATACAGGGTTTATCACCGCGCAGCTCCGCAATCAGTGGATTTTCAGAGCTGTAAGGAATGCGCGCATCCAGCACTTCGATTATCAGGTCAATTTTAGGCATGACCTTTTTAATCTCTTTGCGCGCCTTGTGCATATGGCCGGGGAACCACTGAATTGCCATGATATTTCCACTATTAATATAAACGCCGCATTTTACCCCAAAAAACCTTTTCGAATTAGGCTAAAATCAGCGTAAATTATTAATTGGACTTTCCATGGCAAATCAGTACGACCTGTTAATTATCGGGGCCGGTGTGTCCGGTAGCGCACTCCTTTATCTCACCACGAAATATACCGATATTCAGCATATCGGGGTCATTGAAAAATACGCCGCCCCGGCGCGGGTCAACTCCCTGTCCAGCAATAACAGTCAGACCCTGCACTGCGGCGACATTGAAACTAATTACACCCTCGACAAAGCCCTCAAGGTAAAGCGTGCCGCCAGCATGTTGCGCAACTACGCGGTGGCACAGCCGGATGCTCATCACATTATTTTTAAATATTCAAAAATGGTACTGGGCGTGGGGGCAAAAGAATGCGAGCTGTTAAAGAAGCGTTTTGAGAAATTCGGCCCCCATTATCCCCACTTAAAATTACTGGATAAAAAAGCCATTGCCCGCATTGAACCCAATGTGGCGATGAATAACGAAAAATTTCGCGAAGATGAAATTATTGCACTGGGTTCAACCGATGAATACACCGCGGTCAATTTTGAAGCCCTGTCACGCTCGTTTGTTCGCCAGGCTGAAATTGCAGCCACTGCGCAACCTGAAAAAACCATTGATTTACATTACAACGAATATGTCGATCACATAAAACTCGACAAAAACGGTTTTATAGTAGAAACCAATGGCGTGTGCTATCGCAGCAAAGCACTGGTAGTGTGTGCCGGCGGGCATAGTTTAAAGCTTGCCCACGACATGGGTTACGGCCATCATTATTCAGTGCTGCCCATTGCTGGCAGTTATTATTTCACTCCGCATGTATTAAACGGTAAAGTTTACACCGTGCAAAATGATGCGCTGCCCTTTGCTGCAATTCATGGCGATCCGGATGTACTGGTGCCCGGTGCAACCCGTTTTGGTCCCACCGCACTGGTGCTGCCTATTTTAGAAAGATACAATTTAAAAACGCTGCCGGATTTTTTGCAGGTATTTCGTTTTGATGGTCGAGTGGCAAAAGTGCTCTGGGATTTATTAAAAGTAAAAGATATTCGAAACTACATGTTTAAAAATATGTTGTTTGAAATTCCAGTGATTCGAAAAGTTTTATTTTTAAAAGACGCACGAAAGATCGTTCCCTCTTTAAAAATTGGCGATTTAACCTTTGCTAATAAAGTGGGTGGTATTCGCCCACAACTCATCGACAAAGATCGCTGTGAACTATTAATGGGTGAAGCAAAAATAGACAGCGGCATTGGCGGAATTTTTAATATGACCCCCTCACCCGGCGGAACCTCGTGCATTGAAAATGCAGAAATTGATATGCGCACTGTAGTGAAACATTTAGGTGCAAACATTGATGAACAAGCGCTACAAAAAGATTTACTGGGGGATGATCATCAGCATGATTCCAGCGACCTGGCAAGTTATGTCATTACGGGTAAGAATGCGGGTTGATTTTTTGATTAAGATTTAAAAAGTAAAAAATCACACTCAAAGAACATGGTTTTGAATTTACTCTATATGGTTGCATTAAAATAAAAAACTTCGTCATTCCCGAATGCCCATGACGTAGTTTTGATGTTCAATAAAAAGCAGATTAAATAAAGGCGACTTACACCCCATCAATAATATCTTTAATATAATTTTGTACGGGTGATTTAATATCCTCATTCAATAAATCTAGCATACCCGATAACAACGCTTTTATAGTCGTTTGCGGGGATTCAATTTTGGCTATGTCTTTTGTCTGTTCAATTAAATTTTCCAGTTGCGATAGCACATCAATTGCAGGAGCCGGATTTGCAACAGGTGCAGTTGACGGGTTTAGCCTTTCTGGGCTTATATTTTGTGGGCTTATCTGCTCTGTTCGCTGATACGTCTGTACCACTTCAACATAGGTGCTTTGTTGAAAATCAAGCGCAAAACTTTTTAACTCTTTACTATCAAAACCTAATGCCTGTGCTGAGTTAAACGCCGCCTGCACATCACCATTAAAAAACTGCTTGGCTAAATCACCCACATCATTTAACAATTCATTAATGGATTCCCGCTCTCCTTCATCCAGATCACCCTGCACACTAAACTGAAAAGACGTGGATGTCAGACTTGAAAATTCATAAGACGCACTGACTGTCTGCTGATTAGCCGAGTAACTTTGCGCTTCTGAATATTGAATCAATGCCGCATAACTCACATCCACTTTATCTCCGTCCTGTGTGACAATTTGAATGGTTGCCTGACTAGTTTGTTTAAACTCACTGGATAGTGAAGCACTTTCAGAAATAATCTGCTGCCGTGATGTATCCACCGGTACATTTTGTAAGTTATCCAGACCCTCAAAAATTAACGACTCTGTCTGCTCAATCTGCTCTCCAATTTCATCCGTCATTAGCGGCATACCACTTAGAATTTCTCTGGCTTCAGAAAATCCCCGGGCAATACCTTCTTTGGCCTGCCGTAACATACTTTGCGCTTCCAGATCACTGCCGGCTCTTTGGGTAATGGCGTTTGTCACAAAGCCTAAAATTCGGTCGGCAACTGCTGTGGGTGTAAAATCCGCCGGATTTAATTCGCTAACGGGAATGAAGCCTGGCAGGTTTTTACCCAGCTTATTCTCTAGCAATTCAACAGATTTTTTTACATCACTTAAACCTGACCCTGAGCCCGTCCTTGAACGGCTACCGGCTATATATCCATTATCTTTTTCAGGGCTTTTTAAAGCCCCTAAATCAAAACCTTTTATGCGGCTATCAAATTGAGTGTCCATGATATATTCCTTCTAGCTCTGGTTTATGCTTATATAAAGGGCTATGAGCCAGTTTTTGCATTAATATAATGCACTCTATGTGTCATTTAAAATTCTCTGTGTATCCCTCTTTATCGGCAGACTATTGTATTTCTGAAGCTCCCCCTGTACATTCAGGACGAATAGAAAAAACAACCATTTATCAACTGATTAACCTGTACGAAATAGGCTGTTTGTTAAACCACAGCAATAATAGACAATCCCCATGCCGGAGTCATAAATGAACGATATTGCTAAATCACTAAAGCCGGAAGAGTGTTTCATAAAAGATGAACCCTATTACGAAGCGGTGGGTTCTGAAATTGAAATTTTTCTGGCCGCCTATGAGCAAAAAATTCCGGTCCTGCTTAAAGGCCCAACCGGTTGCGGTAAAACCCGCTTTATGGAGCACATGGCCTGGCGTTTGCAAAAAGCCCTGATTACAGTTTCCTGCCACGATGATTTAACCGCCTCGGATTTAGTCGGGCGGTTTTTAATTTCCGGCGGCGAAACCCAATGGATTGATGGTCCTCTGGCTCGCTCGGTTCGCCACGGCGCGATTTGTTATTTAGATGAAGTTGTTGAAGCCCGTAAAGATACCACCGTTGTAATTCATCCATTGGCTGATGACCGACGAGTTTTACCCATGGAAAAAGTTGGCGAAGTGCTAGAAGCAACCGCAGATTTTTGCCTAGCCATTTCCTATAACCCTGGCTACCAAAGTGTATTGAAAGATTTAAAACAAAGCACCCGTCAACGATTTGTTGCGCTTGAGTTTGATTACCCGTCGGCAGAACTTGAAATCCGCATTATTAAAACAGAAGCGGACATTGAGCATTCCCTCGCCGAGCGTCTGGTGAAATTTGCACAGATGACCCGCAACTTAAAAGGCAGCGGCCTGGAAGAAGGCGCCAGCACCCGTTTACTTGTGCACGCGGCCAAATTAATTTCAGCGGGTATTTCTCCGGTGGATGCCTGCCATACTTCAATTGCACAGGCACTTACCGATGATGCGGAAATGCTGGCGGCGATTAATGAGCTTAGTTCTTCTCTGTTTTAACTTAAAAATATTTAACTTGAAATATTATGTAAGCAAAACTTTTTCAAACCCGTCATTCCACTATAGCTGGCGTGATGGATCTTTATATTTGCGGCTTAAACTAAAATGAGTTTACCCCCCTTCACCTTTGCTGAAATTGAAGAACGCTTCGACGACATGTTTGTTGAAGTGAGTGAGCCGGTTATTCAGCACCTGACCCAGTTTGATATTCAAACTCAGGACAGCATACTCGAACTCATAAAAAAAGCCTCAGACACCAACAGCGGCCTCGCCTACCAGCTTGCCAACCGTATGCAAAAAGCAATGGATTTAATGGAGATTGACACCATTGAACTTTGGCTCGATCAAGCCATTGACGTATTTGACAGTAAAGGATTATACGGTGCAATCGAAATTTTTAATGAACTGGAATCAGTTGCCCATAATGCCACCCAGAAACTTACCGGCATCTCATTCGATGATGTTTGTAATATGCTGGAACATTTTGTTATAGGTTTAAATGGCCGACGGTTAAAAATTGAAACCGATAATAAAACCTATACCGATACAGAATCTATTTTCCTGCCCGGCATTGTAAATCGTTATGCAAATAAACAAGATAACTTTCAGGTTTATAAATGCATGGTGGTGGTAATGTGGGCGCAAAACTGGTTTGGTACCTGGCATGAAAATTTGAGCGAAGCTTTCTCACAGTTTGAAAACCCGGCACTGGCAGAGCAATGGTTTCATGTGCTGGAAATGATTCGACTCGATCATAAAATCAAACATGAATTACCCGGCATTCACCGACAGATGCAGCTCCTTTGTGAACGGGGTGATCACCCCAGAATTTGCGACATAATTATTAACAGTAAAAATTATAAAAATATCGAACAAAAAATTTCTATCAAAAGTAATATTAAAGATATTTTAAAATTACTACCCGATGTTTATCACCTTACTCCCCCTGCATTAAATTATTATACGGGCAGCCTGCAAACCGAACAGGTTGAGTTAAGACGTGAAATTCGTTTAATCAAAGAGAAAGATTTATTCCGTCAGGCCATTGCCCATGTGCTGGAAGAGAAAAAAAATAAACCCGCCAGTGAGTTTGATGAAGATGAACGCCGTGAAATTAACGCACAGGAAATACCTGATCCGAATATGCCCCAGGGGTTTAAATATAAATTAGAACTGGAGGGTGAATCTATTGAACCCCCTGATGGCGTGGAAAGTTTGATGAGCTCGATTATTCAGGATCTGGGGGAAATACCCGATGATTATTTAGTTGCTGCGGGTGATGGCAATTATAAAGTAATTGCCGAGCCGGAAAAACAAAGTGATGAAAATGTATGGGCGGGCACCTATCACGAGGAAGGTGCGTTTTTGCACAAAGAGTGGGATTTTCGTCGCCAACGTTATAAGAAAAACTGGTGCGCCCTGCGCGAAGTCAAACTCACCGCCGGCAGCACCGCATTTGTAAATGACACGGTCAATAAATATTCTGGTTTAATAAAAAATTTACGTCGCACCTTTGAAATTTTACGCGGCGAAGATAAAACCCTAAAAAAACAACCCTATGGTGATGATATCGACATAGACGCATTAGTTGAAGCCTGGGGTGATATGGCCAGTGGCATGGAAATGTCGGAAAACATTTTCACCAAGATGCATAAGGAAGAGCGCAATATTGCGGTAATTTTTATGGTGGATATGAGCGGCTCCACCAAGGGCTGGATTAATGATGCGGAACGTGAGTCACTAGTTTTATTAAGCGAAGCGCTGGAAACCCTCGGCGACCGTTACGCTATCTACGGCTTCACCGGCAATACACGCAAGCGTTGCGAGGTGTACCCGGTGAAGACCTTCAGCGATGAATATAACGATGAAACCAAAGGCCGCATCGCCAATATCAAACCCCAGGACTACACCCGCCTCGGGGTGTTTATACGCCACTTCAACCAGATGTTTGAAGACGTCGAAGCCAAAACTAAAATTCTGATAACCCTTTCCGATGGTAAGCCAGAAGACTATGACGGCTACCGGGGTGAATATGGCATAGAAGACACCCGCATGGCTTTACTTGAATCTCGCCAGCAGGGGGTGCATCCGTTTTGCATCACCATTGATAAAGAGGGTCGTGACTATTTAAAAACCATGTACGGCAGTGCCAGCTATGTAGTAATCGATGATGTTAAGCAGCTACCCCTGAAAGTTGCTGACATCTACCGCAACATTACCAGCTAATCTCACTCTCCATCTCACCCGCGACTACCCTCTAAAACTGCTTTTTTTAAAAAACCTGCTATATATTAATTTAGTCATACATAATAAAAAAGAAATTGTCACTACCAAGTGCACTTTGTTTTGGAGCAAAAATGAGTTCGATTTTAGAAATTTGTCATTTGAATAATATATTCAGCAATACCTCTATCAGAAACAGAATATGGTTTGGTTTTGGTCTGATTCTGTCTATATTGCTATTTGTTTCATTAAGCACCCTCGGGCAGTTTGTACGCTTAAATGACGGTATCGGTGAGGTGACTAATGATATTCAACCGGTTGTTCTGAGTGCCCAGAACCTGGAATCCAGGCTTGAAGCGGCCAGCAATATGCTCGGTTTCTATTTATTAACCCGAGAAACAAATTATCAGAAATTATATTTTACTCAGCTCGATACCGCCATTGAGCAGGTTGGCCAACTGGCGAAATTAAAGTTTGTTGTCGAAAATAAAGAATATAGTGGCATCGTTACGCAGATTGAAAAAGATATACAAAAGCTGTCCGGCTATCGCAGTAAAATGGTAACTCTGGTGGGAAGTGTTAGCGAAAACGTTCCGGCACAGCGCCTTGCCTCTGAAAAGCTCAACCCAAGTACTCAACAGATACAGGCATTAGTCAGCCAGATGATTGACTCTGACTACGAAGAAGATAACTCGGATGGCAGTCGTAACACCTTTCGGAAAACGTTATATGATTTGCGCTATTATAACTCACAAATCGCCAGTGAGTTACGCACCTATCTGGCATTCAGAAATGATATCAATATCGAAAATATGAAAACCTTCAATGGCGTTATCAGCAAAAAACTGAACTACATGAAAAAAAATCAGGATATGTACAGCTTTGAACAATCGGAGAGCATGCCAAAACTCATTAAAATTAATACGAACTATTTTAAACAACTGGATGAAGCGATTGCGATACACTCTACCGACAAATACAGAACAGATATTTACCTGGTAAAAACAGAAATCGCTCCACTGGTTGTTTCAATCGAATCAGAAATTGGCTCTCTGGTCAGCCAGTTAAAAACACTCATTACCCAAACAAGTAAAGAGCTGCAGGATGAAGCCTCCCAGGCCAGTGGCAAAGTAATGACTGGGATGAGTATAGGGCTACTGGTTGGGGTTATTATTGCCTTTTTAATTTCCCGCATGATCACCTTGCCGATTAATCAGGCGGTGCATGCAATGCGCGACCTGGCTGAGGGTGAAGGTGATTTAACCCAGCGTCTGGACGACAAAGGCAATTCAGAGCTGGCGCAAATGTCCAGCGGCTTTAATAAATTTGCGGTTAAAGTACAGTCACTGGTATCTGAGCTTGCCAACTGTGTAGAAAATTTATCAGCGGTTGTGCGGGATGTGAGTGGCATTGTTGACCAGACACAAAGCGGCTCTCAGCAGCTACGCCAGCAAACTGAACAGGTAGCCGCCGCGGTCACCGAAATGACTGCCACCATTCAGGAGGTTGCCTCGAATGCAAATTTGGCTGCCGACTCGGCTCAACAGGCGGATGAAAATGCACACTTAGGCAAGAATGTGGTCGGTGAAACCGTGGCCTCCATTAACGCCCTGGCATCTGAAATTGAAACCGGTGTTAATGTCATTAATAAACTTTCCCAGGATACGGAGTCTATTGGTACGGTGCTCGATGTCATAAAAGGCATCGCCGAACAAACTAATTTACTCGCCCTGAATGCTGCAATAGAAGCCGCGCGCGCCGGTGAGCAGGGACGTGGATTTGCGGTGGTTGCGGATGAGGTGCGCACACTGGCGAGTCGCACACAGCAATCTACCACCGAAATTGAATCCATGATAGATGCACTGCAGGTGCAGGCCCATGCGGCGGTTGATGCCATTGAACTCGGCCAGAAAAAAGCCCAGGCCAGCGTTAAAAATGCCTCAAATGCGGGCAATGCCTTAAATGAAATTACCAATTCCGTCGCCACCATTTCCAGCATGAATATCCAGATTGCCACCGCATCCGAAGAACAAAGCGCGGTATCTGAAGAAATTAATCAGAATGTGGTGATTATCAGCCGGGTGGCGGATGAAAATGCCGGCGCATCGGATCAGCTTGCAATCTCCAGTAATGAGCTGGAAAGGCTGGCGGGTGAATTGCAGAAACTGGTTTCTCAATTTAAATATTAAAGTCTGCAAAACAAAAACATTAGCTCTTGATTTATATCAATGTCAGTGTTGCAAAATATTAATATATTCTACTATACAAATTCATGTCTAATCCGATTATTTTTAACCTCAATAACGGATGCAATTCGTAAGGAGTATTCAAAGTATGTCCAACTCTCTTCTGGATAAATTTAAACGTATATTCAGACTCAATATGGTAATTGGTCTGCTTATTACCATCACCGCAACCTACTTTATTATTACCGGATCATATGACGGCATCCAGTCGCGTCAGTCCACAGAAGCCATATTGGGCTGGACAGCCATAGTCGGGCTGATTTATACCGTGGGTTTCTGGTTTGCCTGTATGTTCAGAAAACAGATTTTCCAGAAACCACCTAAAAAATCCTAAATTTTTTAATTTATCTGGATGGATCAGGTAGCGTAGATCTACTGCACCTGATCCACCAGCACTACATCTGTGTTGTCTTTACATGTACACGTGATTTAAGGGCGCTCTGATTAAACCTTCACCATTGCATTTTCAATTCTATTTGACACATTAATATATTCACTTCAAAATCGCGTTTACCTTAAATCATAAAAACTTTCCCATGCACTCACCCAGCTTCTACTGGTATGACTACGAAACCTTTGGTATAGACCCGCGTAATGATCGAATTGCCCAGTTTGCCGGCATTCGCACTGATATGGATTTCAATATTATCGATGAGCCCATCGATATTTTTTGCAAGGCCAGCGACGACATCCTGCCCAACCCGCAAGCCTGTTTAATCACCGGCATCACACCACAGAAAACACTCGCCAATGGGCTCATTGAAGCCGAGTTTATTGCCCGTATTGAAAAACAGTTTGCCACCCCCAATACCTGTGTGGTGGGATTTAACAGTATTCGGTTTGACGATGAATTTACCCGCTACAGTCTATACCGAAATTTTTTTGACCCCTATGCACGGGAATGGCAAAACGGCTGTTCACGCTGGGATATTATCGATTTGGTGCGCATCACTCGTGCCCTGCGCCCTCAGGGAATTGAATGGCCGGTGGACGATGATGGCATCCCCAGTAACCGCCTGGAATTAATTACCAAAGCCAATGGGATAAGTCATGAAGCAGCCCATGACGCACTATCCGATGTACACGCAACCATTGCAGTTGCAAAATTAATTAAAGATAAACAACCCAAATTATTTGATTTTGTATTTGCGAATAAAGGCAAACAAAAAATTTCGAAGCTGCTTAATTTATATAAGCCTGAAGTCATTTTACACACCTCCGGTATGTACCCAAGCACCATTTGTAACACCACTGTCGTGTACCCGCTAATGCAGCACCCGAGCAATAAAAACGGCATCATTGTTTTTGATTTACGCTTTTCACCACACGATTTAAAAAATCTTTCCGCCGAAGAAATAATAGAAAGGCTTTACACCCCCAGGGATCAACTGCCGGAAGGTGTTGAACGCATTCCCCTGAAAACTATACATATTAATAAATGCCCTGTTGTTGCGCCGCTAAATACGCTTGATGAAGCTTCAGCGAAGCGCACAGAAATCAATCCACAGGAATATTTAGCACATTTGGAAGCCCTAAAAAGCATTACCGATTTAAATAAAAAACTACACCGGGTATTCAGCCACAACCCGTTTGAAAAAGAAACCGATCCAGATAAAAATCTATACGGGGGTGGTTTTTTTAGCCCCGACGATAAAAGCCGCATGGAAAAACTGCGCGGTTTAAATGCAACTGAATTAGCCAGTGCAGATTTATCCGGCGCAGATTTTAATTTTCAGGATGATAGAATTCCGCAAATGCTGTTTCGATACCGGGCGCGAAACTATCCAGATAGCTTAAACGATGCAGAACGAAAAAAATGGAATAGTTATAGAACTGAAAAATTCACCATTCAAGATGAAAAAATCATTAATTTTGAAAAGTACAACCAGGCATTAAATGAACAGCTAGAAAATCCTGAACTTGACGATAATAAAAAACAGGTGCTGCGTGATTTACAGGCATGGGGGAAAACAATTAGTGCAGAGCTGAAATTTTAATTATAACCGAATTCAACATAACCAGGTATTTTCCCTGTCGGAATCAGCTTTAGCTGACGAAACAGAGCACTATGCGGACAAGGCACGATGCGAAGTGATCCGTGTAAACAAATTATAATCTAACGGCTAACACCAACATACATTTCCTAATAGAGATGTTATAACGTTAAACAATTCCCGTTTAACTATCCCGAATAGTATTAACAATTTCACTCAGAGTATAGAACTCCGCATTACGCATAAACCCGGCGATAATTTCTGATTTTAATGTTAGCGGTATACCCTGTTCATCTTTTTCTTTTATCCAGCATTCGGGTAAACCATCAAACAAATGCATTATTGAGATATCCCCGTTATGATCCCTGGATAAATGAATTTGCTGATCTTTTAAATTCTTAAATGCAGGCATAAATCCAAAACTGATATCACTAAAGATCAGGCCATTGAACCGATGATATACACCTTGCTGCTCAACAGCCTGATGATATGACATATACATATTAAAATCCCGCGTGATACTTATCTATAAAGGTACAGATACAGTATCGGCAAAATCATGAATTTCTTTAATAAGAATTAAAACTATTTTTTTACAGGACGATCAGACAGATATTTCACCCGATCACAAAACTCAAAGCTTTCACAGACAATTTTTACTGAATCTGTATACTCACTACTCTACAATATCTATAAATACTAAATTATTTCAGCCTACGCTGAACATTAGAGATTTTTTATGCTGACTACCGCAACAATAACATCAGAACAAACCCGCCAATTACTGACCCTGGCCGAAAAATCAGTTTCATCTATTATTCTCGGAAAAAGCCGGCAAATACAACTCGCACTTAGCTGCTTACTCGCCGGTGGGCATTTATTAATTGAAGACTTACCTGGGGTGGGAAAAACCACATTATCCCTGACACTGGCCAGGGTTTTTGGCCTCGACTTTCAGCGTATTCAGTTCACAAGTGACTTGCTGCCCTCTGATGTTTTAGGGATATCTATTTTCAACACCCAGGACCAGTCATTTAAATTTCATCAGGGACCGATATTTACACAGGTTTTACTAACGGATGAAATCAACCGTTCCACACCTAAAACACAAAGCGCCTTACTTGAAGCAATGGAAGAAAAACAGGTTACCCAGGATGGTGTCACCCGTCAGCTACCAAACCCGTTCTTTGTTATTGCCACCCAGAATCCGTTAGAACAGGTCGGCACTTTCCCGCTGCCCGAATCACAGCTCGATCGTTTTTTAATGCGCATTACGATTGGCTACCCAGATCAACAGGCCGAAATGGAATTACTCAAAGGCACGAATCGCCATGCAATGATTGAACAACTGCAGGCAATTATTACCCCTGGGCAACTTATCCAGTTACAGCTAACTGTAGAAAAAATACACATGTCCGAGGCAATTTTAGATTATGTATTATCGCTTATTCGCAGCAGCCGCTTATCTCCCTGGTTTATTAGTGGTCTTTCCCCGCGGGCCGGTTTGGCACTTCAACGTTGTGCCCGCGCCTGGGCATTTTTACAAGGCCGGGATCATGTCTTACCCGAAGATATACAACAGGTTTTGCCCAGCGTTGCAGCCCATCGTCTACAAATTCACCCGGAACATCAGGACAAACATATTGATGATTTAATCTCCCTGCTCATCAAACAGGTTCCAGTTTAATGCCATCACAGAAAATTTCTCGGGAAATATCCCAGAAAACACCCTCCGGGCTGCCTTTAGTACCACAAATTTTTGAACGCTTCATTTTCAACTGGGCTGAAAAACGCCAGCAAGCCGCCCAACACCAGCAAACAATTAATCGTCGGCAATTATATATTCTACCCACGCGCAATGGCATCATTTATTTTTTTGTATTACTGCTGATTTTATTAGGCGCTATCAATTATGAAAACAGTCTGGGGTACATGCTGACTTTTTTACTCGGTTCAATGGGGTTTTTAGGCATGATTTATACCCATCAAAATATCAATCAGCTAAACGTTAAAATTGGCCGTGCTGAACCTGTATTTGCAGGTCAGGGCATTTTATTTCCCATTTTCATCTCCTGCAAAAAAAATACCATCCACCCTAATTTAAAGTTGCTTTCTGAAAGCGGTCAGATAAGTTCTGCACACCTGATTAATGCTTCTGAAACCAGCATTAAACTCGAACTCGCCACAACGCAGCGGGGCTATATTTCAATTGGTAGAATAAAACTGTTCAGTGAGTACCCTCTGGGATTATTTCATGCCTGGAGCTGGTTAAAACTCGATAGCCGATGCCTGGTTTATCCGGCCCCGGATTCACACCACTACCCATTACATTTTGCAAAAGACAGCAAACAGGGCTCAGATAACAGTGACAAACATGGGGTCGACGATTTTGCCGGCATCCGTGAATATCAGGCGGGTGATTCACCCACCTATATGGCCTGGAAGGCGATTGCAAAAACCGGCATCTTACAAACTAAATTATTTACAAATGACACGGCTGAAAAAACCTGGATAAACTGGATACACACCAGTGAAACACTCGACATTGAAAAACGCCTGTCAATTTTATGCCGGATGATTCTCGATGCCAGCGATAAAAACATTATTTATGGACTTAAAATACCCGGCGCCACATTGCCCCCCGCCTCCAGCTTGCAGCATAAACAGCAGTGCTTAAAAGCACTGGCTTTATTTGGCAATAAAACATGACCGACTTAATTTTAAATCGGTTAAAAAAATTAAGTCAGTCACCGGTTTTCTGGGTGGTGCTATCACTGGCGCTAGTCATGTCGCCGCATGTTAGCCGGTTTCCAGGCTGGTCTATTACACTTATTATTGTTTTATTTTTATGGCGTCTAATGTGTATTAATCATAAAAATTGGCTGGCACCGAAATGGCTGGTTTTCTTAATCGGCGTATTTTCTTTTGTAGGCATTTATTTATATTTTGGCACTCCATTTGGGAAAACGGCGGGCTCAGCCATTCTTTCAATACTACTGGCACTTAAGCTTCATGAAAGTCACTCGACCCGAGATTATATGCTGTTAATCTCACTTAGTTTTTTTATTATTGTAACCAATTTTCTTTTTTCACAAAGCATTCCCAACGTACTATTTATGCTGTTTGCTATAATTATTTTAATTACCAGCCTGCTCAGTATTAATCAGGGTAGCGCATCATTAAGTATTAAATACAAATTAAAATTTGCCACAAAAACATTATTACAGGCTATTCCGCTAATGCTAATTATGTTTGTTTTTTTCCCACGAATATCCGGCCCCCTGTGGAAATTACCCAATGAGAGGCCAACCGCACAAACCGGCTTAAGTGATACCATGTCACCGGGCAATATTTCCAACTTGATACAATCAAATGCGGTAGCCTTTCGGGTTAACTTTGATGATGCAATACCTGCCCACGCTAAATTGTACTGGCGCGCTCTGGTGTTATGGTATTTCGATGGCAACACCTGGGAGCAGGGAAAACACAACAAGTCGCCACTAACAAAATTATACTCATCATCAAACAATAAAATCCGCTATACCATCACCCTCGAACCTCATCAAAAAAACTGGTTGTATGCACTGGATTTACCCGCAAGCGTGCCTGACGCTATTCAATACACGAATAATTACACATTGCGCTCTCAGCACAAAATTACCAGCCTTTACCAGTACCAAATGACATCTGTATTAGAATACTTTTCCAAATCACCGATCTCACCATGGGAGAAAAGTGCTGGTCTTAAAGCACCTCTTAACACAAATCCCAAAACAATACAGCTGGGTAAAAACCTGGCTCAACAATATCAAAGTAAACATGAAATTATTAATCATGTTTTGCGTCTATTTAATCAGCAGAATTTTCATTACACTCTTAAACCTCCGTTGACGCCCGGATTTGATTCGGTTGACCAGTTTTTATTTACAACAAAACGCGGGTTTTGTGAGCATTATGCCAGCAGTTTCACTCTGTTAATGCGAGCCGCTGGCATTCCGGCACGGGTGGTGGTTGGGTTTCAGGGGGGAACAATTAACCCTTTAAATAAAGTGATAACCGTGCGTAACAGCGATGCTCATGCCTGGTCGGAAGTCTGGATTAAAGACAAAGGCTGGATACGTATCGACCCAACCGCGGCCATTGCACCTCAACGAATAGAAAAAAATCTTGACTCTGCTCTCGATGCAGATGAAGTGCGCCCATTTCATATGCAATTTAATAGCGGTTTTATAAGGGATATTTTATTTTACTGGGATGCCGTCGATAATCAGTGGAATCAGTGGGTAGTGGGGTATGATCAACAATTTCAGCAACGATTACTGGAGAAAATATTTAATAAAAAAGTCGATCTCTCAGAGAGTTTGATATACATGGCAATCGGTTTCACGTTGATGATACTTGTCATCAGCCTGTTTATTTTAAAACCCTGGCATAAACAAAAATCCGATCCGGTTGTTAAAATATATAATAATTTCTGTAATAAATTAGCGCTTAAAGGAATCACAAGAAAACGCCATGAAGGCCCGTTGGATTTTGCAAATCGTGCTATAAAAAATCTGCCTCAACACAGAGATTCCATAAGATTAATCACCCGACTTTATACCCGATTACGGTATGAACCTTCACACAGTTACAAACAATTTAAACAGTTTAAATATCATACAGGAAAGTTTAAACCGACTAGATAATGGTTAGGCCTTAAATAACAAGAGCATCCGCAGACATGACTCTTTAATATAATAAAAGAAAACTTTCAACGACTAGCTTAACGCTTTACCCATAAGTGCGAAACATTTTACAAAAGCCGTTGACAGGCGCGGGTCTTTAATCATGACTGAATAATCGCCCTGTTTAAATTTAAGTTTGCGCGATGTATAGGCTAGACCCAGTTTCATTAATCCCGGTGGTTTGGCAACCAGTGAAACCCACTCATCCAGACTCGCCCTTAAATCCCAGTTAAGTGGCTCACCGTGAAAGCTACCTGCGCTAATGATCTGACCGTCTGAAATGTTTAATACAACTCTCGGTGCGTCTTCTCCATCAACGCCGAATGCGACAACTGAATTGAAGTTTGACTGACCTAGCTCCTGCGCAATACCTTCACTGCTATTCCATATCTGTTTATAATTATTAGCCCAGTCATCTGAAAATAATTCAGCCATAAACTTTCAACTCCTGTGAATACATTTTTGAATTAGACATAAATTCATAACACTTAAACATGCGCATTCAAACTAACAAAAAAGCCTGATTGAATCCAGTTAAATCACACTAAAGCTGTGATTTTATAACTTAAGGGCGCCTCTAAAAATAGATTGTGACCTCTGGCTTTGCTCCCTAAAATGTCAAAGAGGGCCAGGATCAAGGCCTGTTTTTGAAAACATGCCCGAATTAATAAACTTGGGCCTGGTGAGAAAACATGACGCAGAGCCTGGCCTGAATCTGGCCTGAATCTGGCCTGAGCCTGGCCAAAGCCTGGGCCTGGGCAGGGAGCGAAGCCCCGGGGGGCTCGCAGAGGCGCAAGCTATTTTTAGAGGTGCCCTTAAATATTGATTAGCCGACAGAGTACACTATTTTCTGTTATATTTTCACAGTATCAAAAATACACAAGGAAACTAAAATGAAAGAGCTTAAAGGTGTAACGATCTATTTTAATGATGGTACTAAATTAGTCATCGAGTACCCGGCGCAGCCACAAAATGGCTACGACATTGTGACAAAAATGAAGGAGACGCTGGAAAACAAGCATTTTTTAGTTGAAGCGAATGGCGCTATGTTATACATCCC
>Ga0316206_1001052_pt1 | contig 28075 bp, 18 predicted proteins | sample 6monthpyrite_MG_FD_204942 | JGI IMG/M metagenome (GOLD analysis project Ga0316206, IMG submission 204942) | Microbial mat bacterial communities from mineral coupon in-situ incubated in ocean water Damariscotta River, Maine, United States -... | ecosystem: Environmental > Aquatic > Marine >... | reverse complement strand
CTTAAACTCTGTGGGCAGTACCGCTTCGGTGCTAGTGGACAGCGTGGTACCCACCGTTTCAAGTGTCTCGGTTCCGGCAAACGCGACTTATGTGGCGGGTCAGAACCTCGACTTTACCGTTAATACGGATGAAAACGTCACCGTGAATACCGGTGGCGGTACGCCTACTTTAGCCCTGACCATCGGAGCGACCGGTAAATCAGCCAGTTATCTTAGTGGCTCGGGTACCTCCGCACTGGTCTTTCGCTACACCGTTGAGAGTGGGCTGAGCGATACCGATGGCATTGCTGTGGGTGGCGCTATATCACTGAACTCCGGTACGATGCAAGACGCAGTGGGGAATAATTTAACGACGACCTTAAACTCGGTGGGCAGTACCGCTTCGGTGCTAGTGGACAGCTCTACTCCAACGGTTGCAAGCGTCTCGGTACCTGCAAACGCAACCTATACAGTGGGTCAAAACCTGGACTTTACCGTTAACACGTCTGAAAATGTGACGGTGAATACTGCAGGCGGTACGCCTCGATTAACCTTGACTGTCGGCGCAACAACACGCTATGCAAATTACATTTCGGGTAGCGGCACATCAAATCTGGTGTTCCGGTATACGGTGCCAGCAAGTGATCAGGATCTTGATGGCATTGCAATGGCTGGCAGTATTGATACTAATTTAGGAACACTGCGTGATAGTGCCGGCAACGATGCAGTGAATACACTCAACGGTGTAGGTAGTTTAGCGTCGGTTTTTGTTGATGCGCTCGCTCCCACTGTGGCTGAAGTCACACCAGTAGGAACACCCGGCAACGATAGTACGCCAGATGTCACTTTCTCCACCACCAAAGCGGGTACCCTGACAGTAGGCGGCAGCTGTGGTAGTGCTGATGAAGGCGCTGTTAGCTCTGGCAATACGACAATTACCCTGTCCCAGCCGGATAATTCAACACCCCTTGCAAGTGGTAGCTACAGTGACTGTTCTGTAACGGTCACTGATAGTGTAGGTAATGTGAGTAATGTATTAACACTCAGCAGTTTCGATATCGATTTAACGGCGCCTGTTATCAGCTCAGTTAGTATTCCTAACAGTGCGCATAAAGTCGGTGATACGGTTACCGCGACCATTACCGTGGTTGCAGATACCGATGATTATTCAACTGGCGGTTCGCTTAGCGGTAACATTAATGGTTTTACATTAGGGGGGTTAAGCAAGACCAATAACACCACCTATACCGCGACCTTTACCATTACCGATGGCGGTGCGGATATTGCGGCTGCCAGTGGCATACCCGTTAACTTTAGCTTAACTGATAGCCTGGCCAATACCAGTAGTGCTTATACCACGGCAATCAGCCAGGCAAGCGATGCGATTTATGCCAACCTGCCGGATGTGAATTTAACCGCCAGTACCAACACCATCGCCGAAGATGGTGGCACCTCAACACTCACCGGCACTTTAAGTGGCAGTTTAAATAACCAGTGGCCAGTGGATGTGACCGTGAATCTGGCTTACACAGGCACAGCGACTAATGTGACGGACTATACAAGCGCGGGCGATATCACGATTAGTGCAGGTCAATTGACTGGCACTACCACGATAACCGGCGTCACTGATACTGAAGTTGAAGGTGACGAAACAGTAATTGTGGATATCAGTAGTGTAGTTGGTGGCGGTGCGGTTGAAAACGGCGTGCAGCAACAAAGCCTGACGCTTACCGATACCAACTCCGAACCCGTTATTGGTTCTACCCCGGTCACCGATGTGAATGAGGACAGCCTCTATAGCTACACATTTGCAGCAACGGATGTGGATGTGGGCGATACCCTGACCTTAAGTGCCACGCAGCTACCTGGCTGGTTGAGCTTTAATCCGTCCACTGGCGTTCTGAGTGGTACGCCAACTAATGCCGATGTGGGAACGCATAATGTTACTTTACGGGTTAATGATGGCACGGTAGATGTTGATCAGGCTTTTGTGATAACAGTGGCTAATACCAACGATGCACCTACAGGTAGTATCATCATCTCCGGTACTCCAACTGAAAACCAGACACTGACAGCTGATACTAGTGCGCTCGTTGATATTGACGGCCTGGGAACATTCACTTATCTCTGGAATAGAGCCGGGACTAATGTGGGCACTAACAGCAGTAGTTATACGTTGGTTAGTGCGGATATCGGTAGCACTCTGACGGTAACGGTAAGTTACACCGATGGTGGGGGAGCATTAGAAAGTCTTACCAGTGCAGCGACAGCTACGATTGTTGGTGCGGCAGATTCCGATGGTGATGGCGTACCCGATAGCCAGGATGCGTTCCCTGATGATCCAACAGAAACCACAGATCAGGATAACGATGGCGCAGGAGATAATGCGGATACCGACCGTGATAATGACGGTGTTCGTAATCCTTATGATGCCTTCCCGAATGATGCCACCGAATGGCAGGATATCGATGGTGATGGAATTGGCGATAACACCGACACGGTCATTGATGACACCGATGGTGATGGCATACTGAATCCGCAGGATACGGACATTGATGGTGATGGTATTCTAAACACAGTTGATGCATTCCCCTATGATACAAGCGAAAGCAGCGATATTGATGCTGATGGCACCGGTGATAATATCGATGCAGACCGCGATGGTGATGGCACTGACAATCTCCTTGATGCCTTCCCTGATGACACCGATAACGATGGTATTCCCAATGTGGATGATGCGGATTTTGACGGTGATGGTGTAGCGAATAAAGATGATACTTTCCCGCTTGATGGCACTGAAAGTAAAGATCTCGATGAAGACGGTGTAGGTGATAATGCGGACACCGATCGTGATGATGATGGCATAGATGATGCCTCAGATACCTACCCTGATGATACGGATAACGATTCGATAGAGAATGAACTGGACAGTGATGATGATAACGATGGCATAGCCGACATCATCGATGACTTCCCGCTCAATTTTGCCGAAACACTGGATACGGATGAAGACGGTTTAGGTGACAATGCCGATGGTGATCGTGATGGAGATGGAATTGTAAATACATCGGACGCTTATCCTGATGATTATGATAATGATGAAATAGATGATTTATCAGACTCAGATCGTGATGGTGATGGTGTGCCCAATGATGAGGATACATTCCCACTGAATCCAGCTGAAACCAGAGACATCAACGGTAACCGCATAGGAGACAATATCGATTCAGATCGCGATGGAGATGGCATCCCAAATGATGCGGATACAAACCCTGATGATACGGATAACGACAATATCGAAAATGATCAGGATAGCGATAAAGATGGTGACGGGGTTGATAATGCAAATGACCCGTTCCCACTGGATGCTAATGAAAGCAAAGATCTCGACGGAGATGGTTTAGGTGATAATGCCGATACTGATCTGGATGGCGATAGCATCAGTAATGCAACCGAAGGCACCACTGAAGATGCTGATAATGACGGTATCCCGGATTACCTGGATGCCGCCGATGCCGCAGACGCTCAGCATGGCGGTGACAGTGATGGCGATGGTATACCTGACCTGGGTGAGTGCCCAAAATATCCCGACTGTGAAGATAAAGACAACGATGGCCAGCCAGATTATATGGATGCGGATAACGCGGTAATTAGTGATGATACTGCGCCTGTTACCACAAATAGTTCAGGGCTAGGCAGCATGAATATGCTCTGGTTATTAAGCTTATGTGGGCTGTTTTTATTCAGGCAGAAAAAACTGTTGTTGATGATAAGTTTAATAGGCCTGAGCTTTTCAGCAGGTGCTGAAACAGAAACCAGTCAGGCCGATAAAGGCAGTAGCTACTACTTTGGTTTAGGTATTGGGTTGTCTGTTTTGCAACCTGAAACAGCAGGCACTATTTTTGATGTAACTGATGATCAGGATATGGCCGCAAGTGTATTACTGGGTTATCGATTTAATTCAGACTGGATGCTGGATTTAGCTTTCACTGATTTAGGTCAAGCTGAATTAAGCACCTTAGGTAACCAGGTAAGTAGCGTGAAGTATCAGCTCATCAACGTAAGTGCCATTTATAAAGTGTATGATTTTAAACAACATAGTTACCCACTTTCCCTGCATGTAAAAGGCGGCTATGCAAAAGTAAACTCTAGTTCCGGTGTACCCATAGAAAACAGTAAATCCAATAATATAAATTTAGGCCTGTTTGCCCAGTACACTTTACCTGATAAGGCGAAACTGCGCTTTGGATATGATAGCTATGGAGAGGATGCGGGCTATTTTAGTGTGAGTATAATTTTAGATGTTATGTAAAAATTTATTTTGGGTTGAAGATTATAATTATCCTATATATGCAACCTGCATAATCTCAGCTATCCCTTAATTACACATTACTTAATATGCGTGAGAATTTGACGTTTATAAGTTAACGGGATAGTCATGATATTTTATAGAAACGCTATCTGTTTCTTTGTTTACTCAGTCGTTTCAGTTGCAGGCATGGAAACAACACCCTCAGAGACAATGCCATTAAGTTAAGATTGTTTATGGAGGTGCGGCTTTAGCCGCGCAAATAAAGTGACTATGCAATCAGCTAGTTAATGTGCGACTGAAGTCGCACCTCCAGAGTGATTACCCTTAACTTAATGGCATTGCCCTCAGAGATAGTCGGGCTTTGTATCCTGAATCGGTACCCGTTCTTGCGGATGTTTTGAAATTTCTGGAATTTCCCACTGTTATTGAAATAGAAAAGGAACAAAGATATGGGGTCAACCATTTGCAGCTCCCAGTCAATAGGCAACAGTTGAATTAACGAAACTCCGTGCCTCGTTATATATTTTTAGACTTTCGTTTCGAATCCTGCGGATATAACTTGTCCATGGCTTTGATGCTGGCACCACCAATCATCATCGTAGATAGTGCGATGTAGACCCACAGGTATACTTTTTTTGCGGCACTGGCTTCAAGACTAATAATGGCCTCCCTCTCAGCAAGTTTTTTCTGAAGTTTTTCAAGGCGCTGTTGTGTTCGACTCATTTTTTTCAGCAACTGGCGTTGTTGAATCATAGGCAAATACTCTTGCCGGTATTTCACCTCTGTCGGACTGGGGCAGGGATACTTCAATTTTCTGCAAGCCCAATTCATAATTATACAATTGAAATATTCTAATACGGTCAACAATTGTCTTATTTTTTACTACCGTCTCAGTTATTGCATTAAAGAGTGCATTGGTTGATTGATACGTTTCGTAGTTCGCGCGAGCAGAAGCGAGTTTACGTAGCTCGGACGTACGCTCTTCGATACCAACCTGCTGAAACGACCAGAGCCCAAGAAGACCGACCATACCCAAAACGGGAAGTATTTCACCTAGTATTATTCTGGCTCTCATTCCTCCCCCTTGTTTTCTAAGAATGTATTATTTGTTATTTTTCTAACATTAACTTAATTTCAGACTCATAAACCATATCAATAAAATATTCCAGCACCACAATATATTAACTGCATTTATCGTATTCTATTTTTTTCAGAACCATCTGTAAAAACCACCGGCTATCAAAATCGCCCTTAACCATCTGGCTGCAACCTTTCAAGGGTATACATTTTTCTAAGAATAATGCCTACAATAAAACCAACTACCGCACCTGTGATAGAAAAAACCACTAATTTTTGAGTAACAAAACCACTTAACACTGTACTTATTAGACCCAGTATTATCGAATAAAAAACAACTAATATGTTACTTCTCACTTTAGGATTAATTATTTTTTCCATTAAAAATGAGTAAATGATGCTTTGAACACCAACCAGAACTCCCGCATAAATTAAAACTGGAATAAATGCTTCTAATATTATTTGTTTAAATAACCCAATAAATTCTGAACTCACGTCTCCATTAAACCCAGCAAAAGACCAGGTCGTAATACCAATACTACCCAGTACTATGGGTAATAATACACCCGTTAACAATCTTTTATTATCATCCTTCATGGTGTACTTTCGAACCTTACGGTTAAGTTAATCTGCAAGCTAAATGGTAGTCGAGCCTTAAACCATTCGTTAAACTTTTTAATATTTCTATCACTTTTTTACTTACACTCGCAACAGACTTTCGAGCAGCTCCAGAAATTTGTTTATGTCGAGCGGCTTACTAACATAGCCACGAATTCCCAATAACCTGGCTTTGTTCTCATCCATATAATCACTATAACCCGTGCACAAAATTACTGGCAATTCTGGCCGAACCGTCAACACTGCCTGCGCCAGTTCTCCCCCCGTCATGCCCGGCATGGTCTGGTCAGTGACCAGTAAATCAAAATCGTGTGGGTTTTCCTTAAATTTTAATAATGCCGACTGGCTGTCCGTTTCTACCGTTACACGACAACCCCGACCTTCCAATAGCTCACCAATTAAAGCCCCCACAACGGGCTCGTCATCAACGATTAAAATATGGCCGTTCAGCGTTTTATTCGGTAATACGGGTGTATAACTGCTTTCACTAATGACTGAATTATATTTTTCTGTTACCGGAAATAATAAAGTGAAAGTAGAGCCTTTTCCAACCTCTGTATTAAGGATGATATGGCCATCATGACTATGCATAATACCATGTACGACTGCGAGCCCCATACCCGCGCCTTTTACTGAACTCATTTTCTTGCTGGTAAAAAACGGGTCGAATATTCGTTCTATATATTCTAATTTAATGCCAGGACCGTTATCACACACGGAGAGCTCAATGTAATCACCACTCACCTTTTTATGGCAGGAGCCACACTTACTCACGAGCTTATTCACCCGCTTTGATTCAATGGTGATATGCCCCTTTCCTTGCATAGCATCTCGTGCGTTGATGCATAAATTCATAATCAGTTGATGCAGTTGTACCGGGTCTGCCATAATAACCAGATTTTCATCATTCAGTTGCCGCTCAATCACAATGCTCGACGGAAAAACAGAATTGAGCATTGTTAATGACTCATCAATTATGGTGGATAAGTTAAGTGGCTGAAGGTCTACATCACTACCACGACTGAAAGCCAGCATTTGCTTCACTAAGTCTCGCGCCCGTTCGCTCGACTTGTAAGCCCTATTAAGATAGCCTGTAATTTTTTCGTTATCATATTGTGTTAATTCTACCCGTGCCAAATCGGTGTAGCCCATAATTGACGCCAGCATGTTGTTGAAGTCGTGAGCAATGCCGCCGGTTAACTGCCCAATGGATTCCATCTTCTGGGCTTGCAGGAGTTGAGCCTGGAGTCGTTTTTGCTCAGCTTCTGCTTGCTTGCGTTCGCTGATGTCACGGACGATGCCGACAAAATGTTTGGCGTTATCGATCGTCATATCATTTACCTCCAAATCCATGGGGAAGGTTGAGCCATCTTTGCGCTGACCGAGCACTTCTCTCCCTGTTCCGATTACCCTCTTTTCACCTGTCTTGATGTAGTGATCCAGATAACCATCATGATGACTATGATAAGGCTCTGGCATCAGTATTTTGACATTCTGTCCAATCACTTCTGTTTCGCCGTAACCAAAAATCTTACTTGCAGACGGGTTGAAAGATTCTATAATTCCACGTTCACTAATCGTAATAATGCCATCAACAATATTATTGATAACCGCAGAAAGTCGTTTAGTCTGAGCCGCAACTTCATTCTTCAATTTATTAGTTGCCTGTTGCTGAGTTTCTGCAAATTCGTTAATCCCTTCATACAGGGTTAGAAATTCATCACTAACCGTTGCAGTATCAAGGCGATTCGTCAAATCACCAGCCTTAAAACATTCGTATGTTTTGGCCATCGTCACTACCGGCATCAGTATGTTTCTTGAAATAAACCAGACAATAATTAATAGCGATAATACGCCGATTAAAATACTACCGATCAGCATTCTTTTAAACGTGGTGTTGATACCTGAAAACACGATTTCTTCTGGGATATAATGAGTAAGCAGCCAGTAACGGCTATGGTCTCGCGGCGAGAAAAATATTTTCTGAAATCCATCTATTTCTTTATGCTTCTTATGATGTCTAATAAACTGATTATGGCGAAGCGAGATGTCAGCCATCGTCGGCTCAACCGTCTGTAACCTGTAATCAAACCCCCGCTCAAACCCGAACGTTTTTGAGGCATCAGCATGTTTAATGTAGTACCCCTTTTCATTAACAAGTTCTCGCCGTACGCCAGAGGCTTCGGACTTAACCGCTTCAAATAACTGCTCTGTAGAAAGATTTAGCACTATCAGAGAAGTGACCTGCCCATCGGTATCAAAAACGGGTGTAGCCATCCTCAATACCGGCAGAAGCGGCACCTGAATGACGCCATCTTCACGGCTCAAGGTGACATTAGAGTAGTAGGTCTCTCCGGCTTTTAATTTGACCGTTTCTTTTACATAGATTGAGTCAGACTTGCTCTGTAGCTTGTCCCCGACAATCACCAGAATTTCGTCACTGCGAGCGCGCTCAATCCTGACTAACTCATTACCGACGACATCAATATATCTGATCTGCAGATATTCAGGATGACTGACTAAAAATGCCGAGAAAATCACGGTAAGACGCTGACGCCATTCCTGTATCGTATCGCCGCTTTGCGGATCAATACCGTTGTTTGCGCGTGCGCGGATGATGGCAGAAATAGGTGGCAAATCATGCAGCGACAGCAGGTTCTGATTATGATTTCTTAATGATATTTCAATTTCACGTTTAAAGACCGAGGATTTGCTCTGTTCCAGTTCCATGACTTCGTTTTCGGCAAAACTTCTAGACTGCCAGTAATTAGCGAGATTGGTCGCTATCAACGCGAAAGAGATCAGCGCACCCAATATAAGAGCAGATTTACCTCGAAGCCCCAATTTAAAATTACTAATCATGCTTACCTGTCTCAAAAAAATCAATACATTAGAAACGAAACGCTTGTGTAGTGGACGCAATAAGAAAAGCGCTTTAAATTCGATCATCGTATGATCATACTTTCCTAAGATCATCCTTTCCTTAGATCATACCTTCTTAAGATCATACTAGGAGTGCGATGGTTAAGCTATTCGAGGTTGCGATTTGAATCGACCAAAAGCAGGCACTCGATATAAAACTAAATAACACAATTACCAATGAGGCCTAAGGCGGGTTAGTTTATACTACTGAAAAACCAGAGAGATTGATGATGTCACACTTTAGTTCACTGTCTAATTTGGGCTGGCAAGCCTTTTTTCAGCAGCAGCTCTCGTTAGATGAATGGGATGACGCGATTGCTGCAAGAGTTATTGAGCAGTTCAAGTCTGAATTAACCGTCGCCACAGAGTCCGATGTTTTCAATATGCCTTTATTAGCAACTATGCCCGAAATGGTAGTAGGTGATTGGCTATTGTTAGATAGTCGACAACATATAATACGGTTACTGGATCGTAAAACCTGTTTTTCCAGAAAAGCCGCGGGCAGCAAAATAAAGAGGCAACTCATATCGGCCAATGTTGACACGGCTTTCATAGTATCTTCAATGAATGAAGACTTTAATTTGAACAGGATAGAACGTTTTCTTGCTTTGGTGAATGAGTCCGGTGCAGAGCCGGTCGTGTTGTTAAGCAAAAGCGATCAATCGGAAACACCTCAACACTTTGTTGAGCAAATTCAGGCGCTAGATCCATTTTTGATGGTTGAAGCCATTAATTGTTTAGATGAAAAAAGTGTCAGCAAACTCTCTCCCTGGATAAAAGAAGGCATGACGATAGCGGTTTTGGGCTCTTCAGGCGTGGGAAAATCAACACTGATTAATACACTGCTTGGTGAAAAACGTCAAAGCACGAGAGGCATAAGAGAAGACGATGGCAAAGGCCGACATACGACAACTCGACGCTCACTGATTGCTTTAAATGCGGGAGGGATGATTTTAGATACACCCGGTATGCGTGAAATTCAAATAGCGGATTGCAAAGAAGGCATTGCAACGACCTTTGCGGATATTGAAGCATATGCGAAACAATGTAAATTTAGTGACTGCCAACATCAAGCTGAACCTAACTGCGCGGTTCAACAGGCCATTGTTTCTGGAGACCTGGATCAGCGACGTTTAAATAACTACCTCAAATTACTGCGGGAAGAAACATTAAATTCAGCCTCCCTCTCTGAACGCCGATCAAGCGATAAAGCACTCGGTAAATACTATAAACAAACACTATCTGAAGCTCATAAACTAAAAGGTAGATAGGTTAAGTCTGCTTTTGTCTGTAGTCGCTCAAACCTAATAGTGACTATTTCTTAATAGCTTTAGCTTTAGCGTTAACCTGACAATATTGACTGTAGATGACGGTCTCAAAACACCCTGAAACGGACGTTAACCGTTTTATTTAATTGATGTTCTGTGCCCGGTTAAGGAACATCTCCCTCGGGGAAAGACCGCCGCTTTTTGGCGCTCTGTCCCCTTATTGAGACCACCAAGAGTTGAACGGAGTCGTTCATCGCATTGCCAATCTGATCGGAATTACCACATGGGACAGGGTGCTAAAAAACAGCGGACTGTCCCTGATGAATATGTGCCTTAACAGGGCAACTGAGCATCGAGAATAGTAGTAAAACGAACGACCGCTTCTGGCTAGTTTGAGTCAATGCCTACTGTCAAAGTATCCTGGCATTAAAACATTAATCTATCAGATGATAGTATGAGCTGGCACATGCAAAAATGTCGTTTCGTTTTTCTTTTGATTTTTTCTTATGGGTTTTTACAGCCTCAACGTGCAGGCAAGTAGTCAAACTGACTGCTAGCCAGACTCAGGTGCGCAATACTTTTACGCACACGAACTTTACCGGATTACTATGTTTTGTTGTATTTCTCATTTACGAAATTCTGTAATTTTTTCTATTTCATAAATTGCTTCTGAAAGGCTCTCCATTCTATTCTCTAAAATAGACTGCGCATCATAAAGACCCCGGTTATAGAAATATAGGCCGATTTCTTCTGAAAAGAAATCAAGCAGAAATTGAGCATCAAATTGTCCAATTTCACGTTCCAGTTCTTCACTAAAATAGAGCTGAATCTTCTTAGTAATTATTTCTTTTTCTTCTTTTGAAAATTTTATTTCTGACATATTATTTTTCCTTAAGGGAGGCAACCTCCGTCCGAGTTAATGTGGACACCTATTTTATGATCTCTATTTTATGATCTCTATCTTATGTTCATTTTGTGAGGATGTTATTGGGAGACAAAAGGCGGAACTAATTCCTTGTTACTGGTTTTTTAGGAGATAACATAAACCGTACTACCCTTTATATCAATCAATTACTTGAAGCGTGAAATAACTATTTTCTGTGAATGGCTGCTTATATAAATAATTCGGTTTAAATGTCGAATGTCCGCTTAACGGTGCTTTTTTCCTAACCCATCCACTCTGTGTGCGTCTTCTATAAAAAATAGCTGATAGAAAAGTTTCAGTCACAAGCGGGTGTTAGAAGCGCACACCGTTCGAAACAAGGGACACATTGGCATAACGCGTTATATTATTTACTAGCCAATAATATTTTTACTGTCCAATGATGTTCATATCAAGCTCACTTAAATGCTTTCTTGTGTTAAATGATGTCCTGTTAACCATAATTACAGACGCCAGGTCATACTCTGGGTAGACCCTCATTTCACAATGCATACCTGCGCCACCACCCTCCTTATAATAATACTTCTTACCATCCATCTCCCCGATATGCCAACCTAAAGTCATGTCTATAGATTGGCCTGACTTTAATATTTGTTGTGAATAGAGCTGTTGTTTAACTGCTTTTCCGAGTAAAACTGAATGACTATTTAATAAATCCTGGAGGATACGTGCAAATGCACTAGCTGAGCCGATAGCTCCACCAAAAGCAGGCCCATTAAGATATACATTCTTTATATGCAGCCATGACCCTTCATATTCTCCCCAAATATTTTTACTCAGAAGAAAGTATTTAACTAAATTCATAAATGAATATTTTTTCAAATAACCCTTTGCATGATTGTTTTCATTAACTATTTCAAATCCAATTTCACTCCGAGACAGACCTAGTACATCAAATATATTTTCATTAACATAGTCTCTATAACTTTGAGCACTTACTTTTTCAATAATATTTCCAAGTAGCCAATAACCAATATTCGAATATCCATATTCTTCCCCAGGTAAATAATCAGTTTGCGAATTCTCTACGAGCACTTCAGAGAGAGCCTTCTTTTCATCAAAGCTATTTTGAGTGCTGGCCAAATGCACCCATCGTAATGGGATTGGATCTGGAACGCCTGATGTATGACTTAAGAGTTGCCTTATCGTAATTTCAGAACCATATGGATGTTCAATATAACTTGATGCTTTGCTATTTAAATCAATCTTTCCCTGCTCAACTAGTTGCAGTACAGCAATGGCAGTTAGCGTTTTTGTCATTGAAAAAGCAGTCATAGTATGACTAAGGGTTAATGGCGCTTTATTTTTAATATCAGCCAGGCCAATACTACGAGAAAAAACAACGTCCTTTTTATTTACAGCAATATATTGAATCCCGGGTCCATTTGGTAACACCACATGTTCTAACAATTGATTAATTTTTTTGTGTTTTGTCTCCAGCTCAGCACTAAATGATGTTACAGAAAGACTTGTCCATAACAAAAACAATATTAAAGGTATTTTTTTTATATTATTCATTGCCACTATTAGCATTACAAAATCTTAGTCTGGTGTGTTATTTTCCATCCAGATATTTTAAAGAACCACGATACTGCGATTCCAGCATCACTTACCGCTCCAATAAAAAACCTGAATTTTTGCATTAAATTTACTTTCATATTAACACCCGCATTTACTGTTATGAGTTACTGTTATGAATTATCATTATGTTCAACCGTTATAACCACATTCCCCGTTTTCTGTCCTGTTTCAACATATTTATATGCATCGACAATTTGTTCTAGCGAATACTTTCTATCGATAACGGCTTTAAACTTTCCCTGCTCTATTAGCCTTTTAATCAGCAAAAGACTTCCTCTAATATCCGTAGGCATAGGGAATATCGTTTTTTTGTTTTCAAGCAATGCTTTTATAAATGGCGTTATAAGGGGTAAGAAAAGGTTTTGTGCCATATAACCTAAATCTGAAGAAATATAAACACCTCCTGGTTGTAGCAAATGCTTGCACTTAAAAAATGAACTTTTACCAACCGTGTCGAAAACAAAATCATATTTTGTTTCATCTTTTGTAAAATCTTCTTTTGTATAATCAATAACTCTATTAGCGCCTAGTGATTTGACTAACTCAATATTTTTGGTGGCGCACACCGCAGTAACGTTAGCCTCAAAATATGCTAGAAGCTGCACAGCAGCCGAGCCAATAGCGCCTGTTGCTCCATTAACGAGAACCTTCTGGCCTTTTTCAAGACTCACCTTATTGATAAAATTGTATGCATAGTGGGCACCTTCAACACTCGCAGCCGCTTGTTCATACGTTGCACTGTCAGGCATCACCACCACTCTTTCTTCAGATATTGCGGTGTATTGAGCATGAGCACCTGCGCCCTGATCATCAAATCCAAACACTTTATCTCCTGCTTTGAGAGACGAAACTTTTCTACCAACCGCTTCAATTTCCCCCGCAAATTCAGTTCCGGGAATTGGCTTTTTTGGCTTCAACAGACCGGTAGCTATTCTCATAAAAAAGGGTACTGCTCTAATGGTTGCGCAATCCGTTCTGTTTACGGTGGTTGCAACTATTTTTATGAGCACTTCATTATCTACAGGAGAAGGTTTGATTATCTCTTTTAATTTAAGACCATCTGGCGGCCCGTATTTTGTGTAAACAATCGCTTTCATTTTTAGTCATCCACAGTGATGATTATTTTTCCTTTAACCCGGCCCTCTGCATAATAGCGAAAGGCTTCAGCAACTTTATTTAACGGGTAGCATCTATCTATAACTGGCACAACCTCGCCTGCTTCAAAAAGCGCTTTCATAAACGACAACCCCTTGTTTGGTTTATGTAACAGGAGGCCCATTTTCTTATTCTCGGTCATTGAAATCCATGCCCCCAGGAACAGAAGCTTATAGACTAGAGACGAAGAGCCTCCGACCATTACAAAAACTCCATTTGGACTTAATGCACGCTTGTAATCTAAAACCGAGCGTGTTGCTGCAACATCAATAATTCGATCATAATGTCGAGCATTTTTGGTGAAGTCCTCTTGCGTGTAATCAATAACATGATCTGCGCCTGACGAACGCATTACGTCCAGTTTTTCAGTGCTATCTACGCCGGTTACATCAGCACCAAATGATTTAGCCATCTGCATACCCAGGGTACCCACTCCACCGCCTGCACCATTAAACAACACTTTTTGTCCCGGCTGAATCTGTCCTTTATAGCGAAGCGCTTGCAGCGCAAGCAGTCCTGCCTGGGGAATGGCAGCTGCTTGCTCGAATGACATACTAGCTGGTTTCGTTTCCAATGAATTATCACGAGCACATACAAACTCAGCAAAGCCGCCCCAGCCACACCCGGATAAATCTCCGAATACATCATCACCCGGTTGAAACTGTTTTACGTTTTTACCAACCGCTTCAACCCGCCCGGCTATGTCGCATCCAAGTACCTTTATTCTTTTTGGTTTTAGAAGACCTGCAATTAAACGATTCACGAATGGCCTGGCAATTAATATTTCCCAGTCCCATGAGTTAATCGATACAGCAACCACTTTTACCAGAACTTCATTATTTCTGGGTTTGGGTTTTTCTACTTCTTTGAGTGCAAAAAAATCAGGTGATCCGTATTTTTCTAATACCATGGCTTTCATGAGCTCACTCCATTATTGATTTGGCACGGCCCCATATTCCTCCTCGGGCATTAACTAAATTCGTTGGCTAGGCCCTGAACTATCTGGCCACATACCATTACGTTCTGTCTGATTGACTGTAGACAAAATGTAACTGCAACATCCCGGCTCCAAGTCCTAATAAAAGGAGTGCAATTACAAGTAAGCAACCGAAAACGGGGATAAATTGTAAAAACCCAAGCAGCATAATGACGACAGTTACAGAAAGTATTCTGCGCCCGCTAGTTTCAACATCTTTATGCAAAAACCTTGCAACCCAATCACCAATAAAGAAGCAGCTAATCAGTAACCCTATAAGCAGTGCCACAAAATAGAGTGCCAAAATACTCAGTCCAACCCATACACCCAACACCAGACTCATCAGTAATATTGCGGCTGCAGGCGTAACAATGAGTAAGGTGAAACCGACACCAAGACTTTTCCACGGATGGGATGCAATCTTACCGACGGCTGACATTGTGAATCCCGGAAATAGAAGGAACAGTACAATGCCGGCAACAACCAAAGTAAGCGAAAAGAACAGCCCATAACCTCGGTGAGAGTGATCCCATTCACTTTGCTCGTAAATAACTTTGCCATTAATCTTTGCCGCGGGGTGTATCTTCGCTTCATTGGGACTTTTGTAATGCAAGTCCCCCTCAATAAGGGTGCCTTCAAGGATTTTTATTTCTCCACCTTCCAGCTCCACATCACCATAAATTGTGCCTGAAATAATAATATTGCCTGCCCCAATATGGAGGCCCTGGTTAATCGTCCCGGCCGTATGTACTTCACCACCCGCTAACCAGGCCTCACCGCCTATGGAAGTTCCCGAGGAAATATTAATAGCTCCTCCGGCGGCGAAAAGGTCATCACCAATACTGGCATTAATATTAATGTTTCCACCGGCTGTACGAATGTCATCCCGTATTTTTCCTCGTATGTTGACCGATCCGCCAGCAGCCATAACATCACCTTGAACTTGGTGCCCAATAAACAGATCACCAGCAGATGCTACAACGTCGCCTGCAATATCTGCATCAATATTAACCGTGCCACCCGCAGCGTAGTAATCATCGTTGACGATTCCCAGCCTGGTCACAGTCCCACCCGTTTCGGGCGTAGAAAAACAAGGAAAAGTGACCATTAGCATCAAGCCAAGGGTCAACGCTTTAATTATATTCCGTCGTCTGCTCATGATCGGTTTCCTCCTAAAAGTCGATTTAGCATATTTATATGCCGGGTAATATGCGCGTTTCTCCAATTTTCATTATCCAGATCTTTTCGGATAAAAATCCTGCTTTTTGAGCGGCTTCTATAAACCGTTTTGGTGGCTCCCAGGGACTCTCATCCGAAAGTTCGATGGTACCCCAATGCATTCCTAAAAGTGTCTTTGCTTTAATCGCCTTCCCTATATTAATAGCTTCTTCTGGTGTGGTATGATTATTTACACCATATTTTCTATTCCCATAAGTTCCAATTGTCAGCAGAGCAAGATCAAAAGATTCAAAACTATTCCCTATCTCATTAAAAAGAGTTGGCGAATAGGCAGAATCGCCAATAAAAAAATATTTTCCAAATGAAGTAGAAATCGCCCAGGAGCACCACAATGATTTATTTTTATCTCCTATACCTCTACCTGAATAGTGAACGGTTGGTAATGCTGTCAATACAAAATTATAAATTGAATCTGCTTCATACCAGTCAAGCTCGTGAACAAAATGGTAACCGCGTTCAATAAAAAAGCTTTTTAGTTTAAGAGGAACGAACACATGGATGCTTTCTTTATTGGGCAGGCTTTCGATGAATGACTCATCCAGGTGATCGTAGTGATTGTGAGATATGATAATAATATCTATTGCAGGAAGCGCTTCTGGGGTGATTCCCGGATCGACAAAGCGGCTTGGGCCAACAGGATAAGGAGATGCAAGTTTTGAAAAAAAAGGATCCGTAAGGATAAATTTACCATCAATTTTCATTAAAAAAGTACTTTGCCCTAACCAGGTTATTGTATTTTTATTTTTTAAATTATGCAGTAGAGCAACAGCATCTTCTTCAGACAAATAATGATCTTCAGGAACCACCGGGGAATTAAAGGAAGATGCAATGCGACGCATGTAAAACCCGAAACCTAATGCGGGTGGCTCTGGCGTTATAGGATAATTACGAAACCCTTCAGTTGTATGGTGTTTCGGTTTGCCAACTTCCCAGTTCAGTGATGAAGAGCTGGCCTGTGATGAAGCACATGCCTGCATTGCAAATATTAAAAGAGCAATAAAAGTCTGAATTATTATATTGAATAATTTAAAAAACATATTAACTCCCATTATTAAGAATAATACGAATTACTTGTTAACACCCTGTTAACGCCTAGTCAACTTCTAACAAATCACCAGAATGCATGATATGACATTCGACTCCCATTTTTTCTACTTCGCGTTTAAACATTTCATCATCGGCGGGATTAACATTCTTTCGCCAAAAAAAATCACAATTATAATGACAAGGTATAACTACCTTTGGCTTAATTAATTTGACCGCCTCCAGTGCTTTTTCCTCATCCATTGTATTTCCAATAACTCGTCCGCCAATGGGGATCATCAGTACATCTGGTTTTAATCCCTGCCATTCTTTCTGAAAAACGCTATCACCCAGATTAACCACTGTTTTATTTCCAAGCGTAATTTTGAACCCGACCGAGCCGCGAGCAAAATCGATATTCTCTTTTACCAGTGTTATTAACCCAAAAAACAGTTTGATGGTTCCGCGGCTATAGACCTGCATAGTTTTCAGTCTTTCAAAAATTTTAAAAGGCCCAATGAAAACCTTCATTCCTCCCCGCTTACCTTGAGCAACTTCGCCTTTTATATTTAATAATCCAGCAAAAAATTTTATCGGCAAGGGACCGTGCTTCGCATTCAACCCCTCAATTTTTATTTCTCCCAGGCTTATAATCTCGCCTACATTTATTTTATGAACATCCTCAATTTTATTGCTAAGAAAGTCTTTCACAAGCGCTTCCCCGCAAACGGTAATCGCGCGTGTTTTTTTAGCCATAGGCACAGCATAAACAAAATGATCAGGATCACCATGAGTGACAAAAATATGTGTAATTCCTGGCCACTCCGATTTTGGGATCAGACTATCGAGTTTGAATAACCATAAATTTTGCCCCGGATCGATGGCAATCTTGACGTCTTCGTCCTCAACAAGAAAAGCGTTATAACGAAAATGTCTAATTTTCATATCACATCCTCCGTTTTACTCTGAATACTTATTTACTGCTTGTGTACATCATTCAGCACCATAAAAAAAACCAATGCAATTTGGCACCTACAGAGACCCATACTAAATGACACCTTTGTAACTACATTATTGCGAATACCTCTTTAACTCTGCCATGCCTGACCACCACAGGATCAGATTGTTTTCAGTCGGAGTGAGTGCATCCGCATGGTATGCCACAATGCGTGGCGTAAAATCAGTGTAGGGGCGCGCCGAACTCACGCTACATCTATACAGGTATCCGTTCAAAGTACCCGGGATGCTGGTATGACGCTGCATCACCTCGCAGACAGACACCTTCTTATCCCCTGCTTCGATATCGACAGGGTCTGCATAGACTTGTAGCTGCACTAAATCGGGGGAAACCTCACCTAGATAAACCTGCACTTCAAATATCCAGCGGTCTTTTTCTTCGAACACCATCAAGTTGCCCCAGTGCACCTCATGCCAGTGCCGTCTTAATTGCTCATCCCACAGGTGAAGTCTTTTCGCGACTTTACCTCTCTGTGCTGTCCTGTGCCGAAAGATAGATGCCGATGGCAGGTACAACTTTTCCACATATTCGCGAACCATGCGATTGGTGCTAAAGTGTGGTGCGAGACGTGCCATGCTGGCACGCATGCGCGTGACCCAGGCACGAGGGATACCCGTCGCGTTACGATCGTAGAACATCGGCACGACTTCGTCTTCTAACAATTGATAGAGTTGCTCGGCTTCCACAGCATCCCATTCGGGCTCGACATGTTCCTTACCATCACCTAACGCCCAGCCGACGTCCGGCGTGTAAGCCTCGGCCCACCAACCGTCCAGTTCAGAAAGATTCAAACCGCCGTTGACCAGCACCTTCATGCCACTGGTACCACTGGCTTCCCAGGGCCGGCGCGGGGTATTGATCCAGACGTCAATGCCCTGCACCATTTCCTGGGCCAGCGATATATCATAGTCCTCAAGAAATAACACATGTTCGCGAACCTCCGCTTGAGCAGCGAACTGGACCCATTGTTGAATGAAGCGTTTACCTTCATTATCGGCCGGGTGAGCCTTGCCGGCGACAATGATCTGAACAGGCTTCGCCGGATTGCTTAACAGTTGAATAAGACGCTCGGGATCATGCAACAACAGATTAGGGCGTTTATATGCGGTGAAACGTCGTGCGAAACCGAGTGTCAGCACGTTGGGATCGAGGATCTGATCAGCCAGCGCAATAATGTCCACTTCCGAGCCACGTTGGCCAAGTTGCAGTCGAAGCCGTTGACGGGCGTGACGCACGAGATCGGTGCGTTCCTGGCCACGAAAAGTCCACAGAGATTCATCGTCCAGCTCTTCAATCGTATTGGCAAGCGCCACTTCCGTGCCGAGCCAGCGATCCTTGCCACAAGAGCTAGTCCAGATCTTGTCCGCCCAGGGAGAATCCCACGACGGCACATGCACGCCATTGGTCACATAACTGACCGGCACCTCGCATTTCGGCCAGTGAGGATATAGATCCTGAAAAATACCCTGGCTAACTTCACCGTGTAGACGACTCACACCGTTAATCATGCCGCAGGTCCGCGCTGCCAGGTACGCCATATTGAAGGGCTCACCGCCATTCTCCGAATTTCGACGGCCCAGAGCCACTAATTCTTCAGCTTCCACGCCCAGACCTTCGGCGTATACCAGGCCATACTTGGCAAGTAAGTCGCGGGGGAAGGTATCGAAACCGGCGGCCACCGGGGTGTGCGTAGTAAACACATTACCCGGTCGAGTCGCCCAAAGGGCTTGCCAAAAATTTACCTGCTGTTGTTCCATAAAACAGCGTGCTCGTTCCAGCGTGACGAACGCAGCATGACCTTCATTCAAATGGCAAATATCTATCTCCAGCCCCAATGCCTCAACCAGGCGCCACCCGCCAATTCCCAGGGCTATTTCCTGCACCAGGCGCATCTCTTCTCCCCCCCCATATAATTTGCTGGTAATACCGCGGTCGGGCGCACTGTTCAACGGATCATTACTATCGAGCAGATACAAGCTAACCCGGCCCACCTGAGCCTCCCAAACACGTAGGCGTGCGGTGCGTCCGGGTAACTTGATAGAGACGTACAACCAGGCACCGCTGGGGGCCATTACGGGACGAAGGGGTAGACTGGTCGAATCGTTATAAGGGTAGACTTCCTGTTGCCACCCTGTCGCGTCCAGCACTTGTCGAAAATAACCTTCCTGATACAGAAGACCAATCGCGGTAACGGGTACCACAAGATCACTGGCGGCCTTAAGATAATCCCCCGCCAATACGCCAAGCCCCCCCGCATACAGTGGCAGCGCCTTACCCAGGCCGAATTCCATGCTGAAATAGGCGACCCCTTTGAGTATGGCATCGGCATGCTCTTCACCGAACCAACCGCAACGATCGCTGTAACTACTGCGCGCGGCGGTCAAATCATCGAGGTTTTGCTTAAACTGCGCGTTACGATTTAATTCTTCGAGCCGCTCTCGGGTCAGGTTTTGCAACACAACAAATGGATTTTCGCTCTGCTCCCACAACTGTGAGTCCATCGCTTTCCACACTGCATCACCAGCATGACTCCAGGTCCAGCGCAAGTCCATTGCAAGTTCTGCAACCTTCTCGACCAGGGGAATCAGCTCGGCTGGTAAGTCCTGCATGTAACGCATCATTAAGTGCGGTATCTTCATTAAGTCTTCGGCTTCCTCTCTAATGGCAACTCAAGTCTCGTCAGCATGCTTAAGGTTTATTTGCAACGCACATAACCCCATAGATTACGATGGTGGCCATTTCCAATTGTTTATTTCGGGCATATCCTCACCATAAGTTGTGATGTAGTGGCGGTGTTCGATGAGCTTGTCGCGGACGAACTGTTTGACATATGCCCCTACCCGACCGAGTTTCGGCACTCGGTCGATCACATCAGCGACCAGATGGAAGCGATCCAGGTCGTTGCGCACGACCATGTCAAACGGCGTAGAGGTCGTGCCCTCCTCTTTGTAGCCTCGTACATGCAGATTCTTGTGGTTGGTGCGACGGTAACTCAGCCGATGGATCAGCCAGGGATAACCGTGGTAGGCAAAGATGATCGGCTTATCGGTAGTGAACAAGGTATCGAAATCCTTGTCCGACAAGCCGTGCGGGTGTTCTTCCTGCGGTTGCAGCGTCATTAAATTCACCACATTGATTACCCTGACCTTCAAATCGGGCACGTGCAGCCTAAGCAAATCAACCGCGGCGAGGGTCTCCAGTGTCGGCGTGTCGCCGGCGCAGGCCATCACCACATCGGGCTCGGAATCCTGATCGTTGCTCGCCCAATCCCATATACCGATACCCGCCGTGCTGTGTTTGATCGCCGCGCTCATGTCGAGCCACTGCAGTTGCGGTTGTTTGCCTGCCACAATCACATTAATGAAATCACGACTGCGCAGACATTTGTCAGTGATATACAGCAGTGTATTGGCATCGGGTGGCAGATACACTCGAATAATATCGGCCTTTTTATTGACGACATGATCAATAAAGCCCGGATCCTGGTGCGAAAAGCCGTTGTGATCCTGTCGCCAGACATGGGAGGTCAGTAAATAGTTTAATGACGCGATGGGCTGACGCCAGGGGATTTCTTTACTCACTTTGAGCCACTTGGCGTGTTGATTAAACATGGAATCAATGATGTGAATGAAGGCTTCATAACAGGAAAACAAACCGTGGCGGCCGGTCAACAGATAAGCTTCCAGCCAACCCTGACAGGTGTGTTCGCTGAGGATCTCCATCACGCGGCCATCGGGCGCGAGGTGATCGTCTTCAGGTAGCGTTTGTGCCATCCAGGTGCGGTTGGTTACCTCGAACAAGGCACCCAAACGGTTTGACTGGGTTTCGTCCGGCCCCATGACGCGAAAATTTCGTGCGTCCATATTGAGCTGCATAACATCGCGCAACAGGTACCCCATGACGCGGGTCGCCTCACCCAATACCTGACCGGGTTCGGGCACCTCGACGGCATAGTCACGGAAATCCGGCATGCGTAAATTTTTGAGCAACAGGCCGCCATTGGCATGCGGGTTGGCGCCCATACGGCATACGTCATTCGGTGCCAATTCGGCCAGTTCCGAAATTAATGTGCCGTTTTCGTCAAAGAGTTCTTCCGGTTTGTAACTCTTCATCCATTGTTCGAGCAACTTGATGTGTTCCGGTTTTGTTGCCATTTCAGCAAACGGCACCTGGTGCGAGCGCCAGTAACCTTCTGTTTTCTGGCCATCTACCTCCTTGGGGCCGGTCCAGCCCTTTGGGGTACGTAAGATAATCATTGGCCAACGCGGGCGTGCAGCAATACCTTTGCCACGTGCTTCATATTGAATGGTTTTGATTTCAGCGATGACGGTATCCAGTGTTGCCGCCATGTGTTGATGCATCGCCTCGGGATCGGAGCCTTCGACAAAATACGGCTTATAACCGTAACCGATAAACAGGCTCTCTAACTCCTCATGACTCAGGCGCGCCAACACTGTTGGATTCGCGATCTTGTAACCATTCAAATGCAGGATGGGCAACACGGCACCGTCATGCACAGGGTTTAAAAACTTATTCGAATGCCACGCAGTAGCAAGCGGTCCGGTTTCCGCTTCGCCATCACCCACCACGCAGCAGGCGATAAGGTCCGGGTTATCGAAAACAGCGCCATAGGCATGCGAAACCGCATAACCGAGCTCACCGCCTTCATGGATGGAACCGGGTGTCTCTGGCGCGACGTGACTGGGAATGCCGCCGGGAAACGAAAACTGCCTGAACAGTTTTTTCATCCCCTCGGTATCCTTAGAAATGCTTGGATAGACCTCGCTATAAGTGCCTTCCAGATAGGTGTTGGCCACTAGCCCCGGACCGCCGTGACCGGGACCGGTGATGTAAATAACGTTTAAATCATGCGCTTTAATCACGCGATTAAAGTGCGCGTAAATAAAATTCAAACCCGGTGTGGTGCCCCAATGCCCGAGCAATCTTGGTTTGATGTGTTCAAGTGTTAGCGGTTGTTTTAATAACGGATTATCCAGCAGATAGATTTGACCGACGGACAGATAATTCGCTGCGCGCCAATAGGCATCGGTCTTGCATAATTCGTCTACGGACAGAGGGCCATGCTGGTCGTTAGATTTGATTGCGGTTACCATCTTTCCCTGCTCCTCCCGATCCCAGATCGGTCTGGTTCCAACTTTCTAGTTTGGTTGCAAATCTTCACGATAAAGGTAGTGCAAAAGCCAGTGCTGTAATCTTCTTTACAGGAATTATTACAATTATTTTTAACACTCTTCTATTTTACTCACAATACATATTCATTGCTCGAACGGTATGTTCAGCGATGATAAGCTCTTCGTTAGTTGGAATGACCCACACTGAAACAACACTATCCTGCGCACTGATCTGACGTTCATTCTCCATATTGGCCTCCGTGTTGAGATGAATACCTAACCAAGCAGCAAGGCGACAAATCCGTTCGCGTATTGCATGAGCGTGTTCGCCAATTCCAGCGGTAAACACCAGAGCATCGAGGCCACCGAGAGTGGCGACCAGTGATCCCAATTCACGATTGACATGATAAACAAACAGATCGATCGCTTCTTCCGCGGCTGGATCGTTGCTGGCAAGCAACTCACGTATGTCACCGCTGATACCTGACACCCCCAGCAAACCGGACTGATAGTGCAGCAGATCTGATACCTCCTTGTTCGTCATGCCTTTTTCGCGCTGAAGATACAACACCACTGCAGGATCAACAGAACCGGAGCGGGTCGCCATCGGCAAACCATCCAGCGGCGTAAAGCTCATAGTGGTGGCAATACTCTTGCCGTCTTTCATGGCGCACAGACTGGCGCCGTGCCCCAGATGCGCGACGATGATCCGACCCTGTGTCCCTTCAGTCAGATAGTCGGGTAGTACCCGCGCGATATATTCATAAGATAATCCATGAAACCCATACCGGAGTACTCCCGCATCAAAAAAACTGCGCGGAAGCGCAAAGAACTGTTCCAATAACGGCATACTGCGATGAAACGCCGTGTCAAAACAGGCAACCTGTAGCACGCCGGGCTTAAGGCGTCGCAGCGCGCGGATGGCGGCAAGATGATGCGGCTGGTGCAAAGGCGCCAATGGTACCAGTTCCTCAAGCAGCGCCTCGACCTGGGTATCCACAATCACGGGGCCAGAATAGTGGACACCGCCATGCACGATTCGGTGGCCAACAGCTACAAACGTTGATGCATTAGCATACTCATCAATCCAGTTTAATAAAGTCAGGAGTGCATCGTCATGATTCTCAATAGAAATGATCTTCTCAACAAGCAAGGCACCACTTGTCGCTGGAGATTGGGGTAGTGCATGGATCCTGAATCGCCCTTGCTGGCCGATACCGTCGATTTCACCACGATATAATATATCTAAATTATCTTTGCTATTGTCGTGGCAATAAATGGCAAACTTGATACTCGATGAGCCGGCGTTGATTATCAGTATCGCGTCTTTCATTATTCATTCCAGTAATGTATTACACTAAATCAAACGCTGTTCATTTCAGATTTCAATCTCATCCCCAATATGCATGATGTAAAATTTGATCCCCATCTTTTCCACTTCGAGCTTGAACATTCCATCATCGGCTGGATTATATTTTTTCGTAAAAAATGCCGGGCAGTTATAATGACAGGGAATCACAAGTTTTGGCCGCATTATCCTTACCACTTGCAATGCTTCAACTTCATCCATTGTACGTATGAATAGCTCTACCGCCAGTAGGTATCATTAAAGCATCAGGATTGTTTGTTTTTTGCCATTCCTTCTCATGAAGAAGAGTATCTCCAAGATTAATAATCCTTTTCCCATCTAACTTGATATTGAAACCATTTGCGCCCCATCCGACTCTCTCTTCTGGTCCTGGTTTTTCGTCTAATATTTTAGAGGGTTCTCTCAGCATCTCCGAGTCATACCACGCTTAAAGATAACGCCGGTTAATGCTGTATTGTATTGATAATGATCAATCATATTGGTGATTTACCTGCTTATTCGCGCTGCCTCAAAAGGCAGTAGATTTTCGCACTATCACTTAGGAAGATTAATCATAAATTCCTGATAGTTTATCAATGTCTTCTGGACTTACTGAAGAAACAAAGTCGGAAATATAATTAGGCCAGAGGACGTTTTTTTAATGGTAAACATAAACGGAAGAAATTTTATTAAATATAGCGCTAAGATTATGTTAGCTATTCAATGTTTGGTTGCGCATCGAATCTTAGCGATGCTGTTCTTGTTCACCATTAATACACTTCCTACAGTCTGATTTTATTTTTTCATTAAGTTCAAAAGACATTAATAAATTCTTGATTATTTATCATGGGACAACAGTCTCCATAGCCTCATAGCGATAAAGAACATCCGTATCAACACAATCACTAGCTCATAACAAGACTAAAAATCACTAAAATCTTTTTTAATTACATACAGCAATTAATGCTCAAACAGGTCATTTAAAGGGGATCACTTCATGAAACTTACCACTTGCAGTTAGGTGAGGCGGAGTATCACTTTTTCCAACTTTTACATCTACCAGCCCATTTTTTGCAAACACCTCACTTACTGACTGAATTATTTGCTCAAAAACCTGGTCTGGTTTCTCATGATTTAAAAGCTCGGCCCGAATTTCAAAAACGAATTCTGAAGTTTGGACCAATTGCACTCGCTGAGCACTTTCATGTTCTAAATCAAAAGCTAAAGGTGACAGAGTAACATCTCCCACTCGAACTACTGTTGCTTGGCGTCCCTCAATTTGAAAACTTCTAAATGGCGAACCACATGCACAAGGGTCACGATAAAATCGTAAGCGATCGCCAATATCATAGCGAATAAAAGGCTGAACGTGATTGGAAAGTACCGTTAATAACGCCGTTGTCGATAATTCTCCATCCGGAACCGGTTGTTTATTTTCATCTACTGCTTCTAATATGACCCAATCTTCAAGTACATGTTGACGGCCACAATCGCACTCAACGGCCATGAAAAGACACTCTGTACAACCATAATGATCAAGAATGCCAACCTCAAGTGAAGGAAATACTTTTTCAACGCGTTTACGAAACTCAGACGTGAATGTTTCGCCGGAAACCTTGAAAAGTTTAGGTTCTATTTGTAAACGACCAACTTCTTTTTCTCTTGTCAAAATCTCTAGCATACTTGGATAAGTCGTTATAGAAGCTATTTGTCCAATCCCATTGAGCTGTTTTAGCGTTTTTTCGATCGGTTGCTCTACCGGAATATAAATTAATTTTTTTGCTAGTCGAGGAGCTAAATGTTGCATAAGCTTATTATATCCAACGCCAAGAAAATGACCATTTTCCCCCGTAATGCTAAGATTAATACCTGCCTTTTGAATTTTTTCGGTCATTATTAATTGGCCCTTAGAAAGCCGGGCCAGGTAAAGACCAAAGATAAACTCAAGTACAGATGATGGAAGCACCACTACCGCAGGTTCCCCTGAACTTCCAGAAGTTCTAAAAACTGCATATTGGCCAATCGGAACGCCAAGGTTATCCATGCTTTCCATATGTTCTCTTGCTAGCTTAAGCGTTAAAGAACGATCGGTGAGCCAATTATCAAATTCACCCATAAGATCAACTTTAGACGTTACAGGAAGATCGTTTAGCTTGATAAGATTTGTATCAGGCAAATGAGCATAAAGTTTATTAAAATAGGGAGACTTTTTACGGGCCTGTTGTATAAGACGTCGAAGGTTTTTTAACTGTTTGGCTTCAATCCTTTTACGACCTCCCCAAGCCGTCCAAATGCCTCCTGTAAAGTATCCAAATGCTCGAATTAAGCTAAACTTCATATAAATAACCTCTAACGATCTTCAGTTTTATAAAGCTAAAATCACCTGCAAAAGCCTCACGATAAACTTGCTTTACGAAAAGTGCTCGCGGCTTTTGTCAGGCGCATTTTTTGGTTATGCTTTTATCTTTGATTTCTATGTAAAAGCAATATTGATAACGATGCAACTATGATCTCTAATGTTAGGTACAGGTACATAGCCCAATTAGGTGAGCCGTCTAGAAAAATCCCAAGACTTCGACCTAAAGCCATGCCTGACATTAGGATCAACACGCTGATAAGACCAATTCTAATCGTAGTTTCTTTGCTGGCTAGTATATATAGAATAACTGCAACACTTAATTGCATACCACCATAGGTTGCTCTAACGTCTATAATGCCAGAGAATGAACTCACACTACCTGCAACTACATATCTTAGAACCTCTACTGGAAAAAACAGGCACAGCAAACCATACACAAAAAAAACTATCGATGTTAATAGTACTAATCCTTTCGACATTTTAGTAAAACCTCCTTGTTGAATTTATCACGAGCATAACGCCCCGCATCAGCCACCCCATCAAATCGCACAGATGAGCCCCTTCAGTAAATCCCCGGAATCAACCGATAGCGCACGCGTCGTGCATAGTCTCGATAGCCCGGCAACTCTTCCTGTAAAGCCTGGTCTTCAAGTACGGTTCTAATCACCGCGATGATTAATGCCACCGTTGCAGGAATCAGTGTCCATACCGAGCCCAGCGCAAGAACAATACCGAACAGTGGAATAATAATTCCGGCATAACCCGGATGCCGCACAAACCGGTATGGGCCACTGTCACACACCACATGCCCTCGTTCCGTCTGAATACGTACCACGCTGGAGAAAAAACGGTTCTCTACCATTGCCCATGCAGCGAAAGCGTATCCGAGCGAGATCAAAATGAAGCCAGTCACGATGAGCCATAGCGGAAATTCGGAGGACCAGTTATAGCGATGGTCCAGCCCTGCCACAATAACCATAGGAAAACTGATACTCACTGCCATCAGTGGAGCAAGCACTTTGTCCCAGGCTTTTGCATTTTGGATATTTTCAATATTTTGTCTTTCGGCTGTTAATCCGGGATGTCGTTGTTCCGCCCACATGCGCCCACCAATACCAGCGGCCA
>Ga0316206_1001051_pt1 | contig 28089 bp, 26 predicted proteins | sample 6monthpyrite_MG_FD_204942 | JGI IMG/M metagenome (GOLD analysis project Ga0316206, IMG submission 204942) | Microbial mat bacterial communities from mineral coupon in-situ incubated in ocean water Damariscotta River, Maine, United States -... | ecosystem: Environmental > Aquatic > Marine >... | reverse complement strand
GAAAAATGATCCAAATGGGTGATGTTGGTGAAATACCAGGTATGATTCCAGAAGTTAATGACGAGCCTTCTCCTGAAATTACACGAAAACATTATTTTAATATAGATCTGGTTGAAAACTTAGGCGTGCCCATTGCTGAAGCTAATTATACTGTTTATGCAACTTTAGGTGAATTTAAATCAAATGTTACGACAGTCAGCACAAAGATTAAGAAGTAATACTTAAACTAAAAATCCATATTGAAGCAAAATGCAAACAAACCATAAGCTGATAAAGTGAAAGATAACTATTTTATAAACATTCAAAGTATTCCCGATCACACCAGTTTTGATGATCTAAGGATAAGTGGTGAGTTCAGAGTTGCAAACCAGGAAGAAAGCATAGAAACAAAAGACTCAGGAATTCTTAAACATATTATACTTAATGTAACTAGATCAGGGAATTATCAATCAGTATCACCATTTAGTGATGTTGTTGTTTTTAAAGATGATGTATTAATAGAGTCAGATATAGTGTCAGGTTCATTTAAAATAAAACTTAGTGACCATATTGGCTTTAATGGAGAAGGGGAATATTTTATTTTTTGTTCTCTAGGTACACATTTATCAGATATTCTTGAAATTAAAATCTAACTTCGGTGTTTAAAATTTATACAATACTGCAGGCGTTTCAATCTAAGCAAGTTATTTTTAGTTTGTGTTTGAGGTTAACTTGATAATTATCGTTAATGAAAAACGTATTAGTTATAATTATTTACTTTAATTGCTGAGGCAAGACCGGATCAAACAAATCACCAAAAAGACTATGTAATACTAGTTTACGTTCTGCTTTTTTACTTCTTTTTATATCCTTCCAGGGAACTACATAAAGAATTTTAGGTAATTCTTTATTGCCTTTAATAGTTGTTGTTCGTAGTTCAATTTTGTCTTCGGCGTAAGTAGTGGATGACATTATCATAAGAACGAGTAATATTATAAAACGTTTAACCATCTTTCAATGTTCCTTCCAGGTGTGTGATCCATTCTTTTGTGGTTTCATCCGGTTCTTTTAATAAGCTCAAATATATCTTATAGTGCTTTATTGCGAGACTAATCTCCTGTAAATACACATCATATAATAAGGCCAGATTGAATTGCGCATTGATATAAGCAGGTTTTATTTCTACTGCTTTTATATAGTCATCCTTAGCTTTATGTATCTTTCCATCAATTACATAGAGTTGTGCTCGTAAATTAAGTGCCTGGGCCTGTTTCGGGTTTAGCTCCAATGCTTTATTAGTTTGTTTTAATGATTTTTCATATTCTTTCTTTTTAAAGTGAACTAATGCGAGATTTGAATATGCACCTGCAAGTTCAGGCTTATTTCTAATAAATTCAATAAATATTCGTTGTGCTTTAGATAACTCACCATTATGTAGAGCCGTAATGCCATCACGATATTTCTCGCGATCAGCTTTTGATACAGTCTTACTCTGTTCTGTCTCTTCTACTGCAGTAGAAGCGCCGCCTTTGGGTTTAATATTTTCCTGACCACATGCGGTTAATAACAGCGCTGAAACAATCATTATTAAACGATTATGACGTAAAACAGGTGTAACTATTGAGTTAACTGCTAATATAGTAATAGATTTAATGAAGTACATTTATATAACTATCCATTTTTGGTTTTCTATTATAACGAGTTGGGAACAGAGCAATTAGCTGTTCATGACTCTTCTTAATCCATTGATTGTAATGACCATCTTTAACACGAGAAAGATTTATTTCAAAAAATTCGATTGATTTGTCTTCAAACGGGAATGCCTGGTCTTCTAATAATATTTCATACTGATCTAATTCTTCGGCATTAAGTTTAGTGGGGCGATCTGATTCCAGTAGAGAAATACTAAAACTTTTATAAATTATAGCAATTGAATAAGTTGCCTCAGTAGCGGCTTCATAAATTTTATACTTTGATGCATTACCGTAATATTTAACAGCGCTTTGCATAGCCCCTTTTTTCTTCTTCAAACTTTTCTTTAACGGTAAAGATAGTCTGATTTTATCAAATCGGGCTTTTTCACTTCTAGCCAGGCCAATATTTGCGAAAGAGGTTATGTATCGTGTTCTATCGGATTTGACATTATTAAGTGCATTTTTATCTGCTCTAATAATGTTTTTACGCCATTTATTTGCTTTACCGGAAGCTGCCTTTTTATCATATAACTCAGTCAATTTATTCATTGACTCTAAATATTGAGGGTATGGTTTTTTAAATTTACGTGCGTACTCTTCATATGATCTGATTGCATCATTAATTTTATTTTTTTCTTCATATAATTCAGCGGCCTGCCATAATGCAGCTGTTTTGATTGCCAAATTACCTCCCATAGAAGATATTTTTTCAAACTCGGCTGCTGCTTTAATACCCTGATTAGAACTCAGATATGCTACTGACAGTTTTTTAGAGACATCAGTCTGTAAATTATTGCGCGGGTATAAACTCTGGAAACGCTTTATATCTGTAATAGCATTCTTCCACTGCTTGTGTTGCATATTAAGTGCAATCGCATCATACAGCCCTGTAGCCGCTATCGCTGAGCCCATAGCGACCTGTGATATTCTTGAGTAATGATTAATAGCCTGTGGTGTGTCTTTATTGTTTAATGCAACTTCTCCCTGTTTGTATATAGACAGAGCTAATTTGTCAGTAAACTTAAGCTTGTCTTTTTTATTTATACCTGGTGTTTTAACTAATTTACCATACAGTGACTCAGCTTCAGCATATTCTTTAAGTTTAAAATATGACTCTGCCTTAAGACCACTGATATATACCGTATTTTTACTTTTACTATTACCTATTAAAATATCAGCTAATTCTATTGTTGTTTTATATTCAACTGCTTTAAAAGCTAATTCTGCGGCATGTAAGATAATTTTATGTGTTTGTTTATCAGTAGGGTACTTTTGTGAATATTTTAAAGCATATGAAATATGTTTCTTAAGGTAGTCTTTGTTCTTTATATCTTTTGATAATAATTTATCACTGACAATTATAGTGGCATAAGCGGATTTCTTATGAATAATTAAATTATTATCATAAGCGGCCAACTCATAATACTTTAAAGCTTCTATATAGTTTTTTTTCTGATTTAATAACTCAGCATACAGGAAGTAAATGTTGTCTTTTTGAGCATAGGCACTGTAATGTTTTAAGTACCTTTTATACCAGAGATCCGTTGATTTATAATCTGCGTTTTTAGCTGTTTTCTGATACTTGTTGTGATAGTAACCCGTCATCAAAACAACATACTCCTTTAATGACCGTCTAATCGCACGATTGATGCTAGAATTTTCATTTTGATTTTTCCAGTATTTACTGGAAGGGTTGTACTGCAGGTAGAAGTTTTCTATAGCTCCATAAACTTTATTTGTAAAGCCACTGTTTTTCCATATTTCAATTATCTTAAGATGAGAATAAGGAATATTATCTGACTTTGGATAAAACTTGATAAACTGTTGATGTGTTTCTACTGCATCAGAAAACCGTTCCTGTTTTAAATAGATTTCAGCAACCATAGAATATGTGTGATACGTGTATATAAAGTCAGGTTGATCTTTAAAGTATTCCTGTAATGGTTCTGCGCCACCGAGATACGAGAACGCCAGACCAACTGCTCTGAAATATTCATCAAACTGTTCTCGTTCTGATTTATTTAATTTTTCAAATTCATCAAAGTCATGTTCTAAAACAGCTTTTAAAAAATCATCTACTGCGTCAGTATAGTATTGTTGTTTAAAACGAGCCCAACCACGTTTGAATAATGACTTCTCATAAAATACTTCATTGTCTTCAGCTATTATAGCTTCAGTATAAGAAAATTCAGCAGTGCTGTAATCTCGATATGAAAAAGCATCTTCGGCTATACGAAATTGAGCCTCAGCATAAAATGGGCTTTTAGGATATTTTTCTGACAACTGAGTTAAAGCGTCAACTGATTCCTGATGATCTCCTCGTTGGTCATATGCCTTAGCTATTTGATAGAGTAAGGTATCGTTGTTTTTAGACTTTGGATAATCCTTAAGTGAAGTACTAAGTAATGTAATTGTTTTATCTAAACGTGCATTATATCGCTTGTCATCAAATGCATCTTTCTCTTCTGCACTTAGGCTTTCCTGTTGCTGTAATAACTTGTCACTATAACTAAATTCAAGTTCGGCAAGCCTGCTTAATGCTTCTAAACGCGTATTATCATCTTCACCTGCATTATTTAAGTAGCTAGTATAAGCTTCTCTAATTTCATCTTCAGATTTAGGCTTAATAAATACTTTATTCTTTGTTTGCTGTCCGGTAGATACATCAATATCTGCCAGACTAGCAGGTTTGTCCTCTGACATACACGCGGATAAAAGCCCTGTACACAGGATTAACAAATTCCATTTTATACTGTAATTCTTCAACATTTAATTATTTGTCTCTTTAGTATTGTCATATAATCGAGCGAGACCATATCTTGATTGATTAAGATAACTCTTTAAATATTCATTTCTCTGATTGGCTAGATCAGCAATAACCTGTTGATAAGTATTGTCAAAACGTTTTATCAGGTTATCTATTTTATTCTTAATGTTTTTATTTTTAACAACAGTCTTGAATTCATTTAGACGTTTATAGTTATTTATAAATGATTCAGGATAACGATTTTTGTAATCGAAATTATTATTCTCTACAATGAAGCTTGAAGTTTCCGGATTATAGATTAGCTTTTTAAAATCAGCGTGTTTTGATGATATTTTTTCAAGATTAGATGAACGTCGCTGATAATAGTTCATAGCTTCGGTATATGTGGTTGTAACCGTTAATTCCTGTTGAAGTTTTTCATATACATAAGGAACAAGCAGATATGATTCATCAACAGACAAGTCTGACGTTTTTTTATTTTTTAATATTGTTAGCGCATTTAAGCCACCAACAAAATCACCCTGACTAGTTGCAGTTAAACCAATACCTAATAGAGCTCTATTTGTATAACGACTTTCTAAACCGATATGTCTAAAAGCATCACGTGCATCACGATAATATTCGCGTTGTAAAAGTGCGTAACCCAAAACCAGATAAAGTCGATTTGTTAATTCGTCTTCATTAGTTTTATTATATTGAGCAATCAGGTCATGAATTTTTGTTTGCGCATCTGTCCACCAACCTTGTCTGATATTAGCTATAGCAGTGTTTAGTTGTGCATAACTATAATATTGAGAAGTCGGTTTTACTTTTTTATAATTTTCTACAGCCTGACGGTGCATTTTTAGATGTTGTAAAGCAGAACCATTTAATAATAGGGCATATGCTGCATTTTCTTCTGAAAGCTCGGTAATAATGCCTTTTAGTAACTTATGTACTTGTGGCCATTCGTTACGTTGTGCATGATATTTAGCAAATATAAACTGTACGGTGTTTAGTAACGACTTATCACCTTCATTTTTAATTTCTTTAAAAAGGCTATTGGCCAGATTCCATTCATTTTTATCTAAAAGCAGTTCAACGATCTTGAAAACTGCTTTAGTATCAAGGTTTTCTTTAACTGTCTGAATATTAAAATAAATTAACTGGATAGCTGCAATTGACTGGTTTGAATCATTTAACTTATTTACATTGCGTAATAACTCATCGATATCGGATATTTCATTCAGACTTTCAATTGAATAACTCTTAACATCTTTATAAAACACAGATGAGAGGCTTTTATAACTGACTTCCAGCTTCTGTATCTGATCTTTAATTTTTTCCTGATCAGAAAAGACAGGCTGACTAATAATTAGACAAGCAGCGAGTAGTGAGGGGGCTTTAAACACGTTTTTGAACCTGTTGTTCATTTCGTCAAATCCATTGTTGCAACATTGGTTCTATTTACTGATAAATCAATAAGTTAAAAATAATATAACGTTTATTTAAGATTATGAAATATACCATTTAGAGCATATTCTGGCAAATTGAGAGTCGCACTTATGAGAATTATCTCGATATTTTATTGATATGGCGTTTAAGAACACCAAAGCACTAAAATAGCCTTTTAATATGGTGCTTAAAGAACAGAGTATATTGCCCTTATAGCTCAAGTGTCTTTGCGCAACATAGAACTTTCTAAACTAATGCGCATTTTACGCGTCTGTGCTTGAGAAATGACTGCTACTATGACCTGTTCTATTAGACAGTCGCCAGGGGCTCGATTCATAACATAAGACATTAAGCAGGGCTCTTTCCATTGTTAAATTGTGACTAAATTCTAGGCCAGACTAAGCGCATATATCGATTATTTATATGACATATTAATACTTATTATTCTATAGAAATAATAAGATATTAAAGAGTGATAATCAGGTTAATTAATGAATAACTTATTTATGTAATAAAATGCGCTTATAAAAATAACAATAAACACTAAAAAGAAGAATCCCAACAAAGTATAATTAACAGAAGACAAATCTTTAGAGGTTATCAAACATGAGTTATGAGGTTTGTCTGGGTTATAAAATACCTGCGTTGTTTTGCCTGATTTGTATTTGTCTAACAACTCATTTGCATATTTCTTATCAGTAAATACATTAGGTATAAGAGGGTAGAACTGGGTGCCACTATATTCCTTTCCTTCTACCTGATATATATAACGAAGGTTAATTTTATACTCAGTGTATGCCTTGTTTGAAGACATGGACGAGTTAGGGGAATTATGTACAATTTTAAGCTCTATATATTCAATATCGCCTGTTGTTTCATGCCAGTCTTTGCTTTGATAAAATAAAAACAATGCGCTTATAACAAAAATTAAAACCAATACGACAGGTATATAGAGGGACATTTTTATATTTCCAGACAAAATTTATGGCCTTTTAAGCTTAAAGATCTAATGTAAGCTAATAAAGAAAGACAGCTTAAGCTGTATTAGAAAAGATTATTATGAAAAATAACTATCAATGATTTGAATTATCTAAACTAACAGGTAATATTATTTTTAGACTATCACTCAAATTTAGTTTCATTGGTCGTTTATCTTCTATATTACGTCTTATCATATCAATTTGATCATTATGTGTAGCTAAATCAATTAATGTTGTTACATAAACAGGATGAGAAAATCTTTCGTTAAATTCAAAAGTGATATAACGCTCACCGCTATCTACATTCTCGTATGTATCCGAATTCCCTGATCTACGTCGTTTCAAATATCTAATTTCAATTTCTTTTGGAATACCTTCTATTGTATTTCCGGATATGATGCTTACAGGTAATGAGATAACAGGCTTTGATAATTCATTTTTTGGCATAAGCAGTATGAAACCTACCCATACAAATATCAGAACAAATAAACAGCCAAAATACCAGCCACGAGTAATACCATATCGCCCAATAATGTTATCAAACGCTAATTCTGCACCTTCTAAGGGTATGGCAACATCAGTAGGATTTGCGTTATAGACGGGATAGACAAAAACATTAAAGAAAGCTGCACCTGCCATAATAATTACTACAACACTAAGGCTAACAGTTATAAAGCCGAGAAAATTAATTCGATTTGATTTAGTTCCAACTCTATCTGAAGATCCAGGATCTTTAACAAAACGTTGAGTTCGAAATAAATCATCAAAAGAGTAGTTATACTTTATATCGTAATCATGACCAGACATGGTTTTTTTATCAAAATCATGCATATCATAATAAACAGCTGTACTTTGTTTGTTGTGCCCTAGATATACCAATTCCTGCTTTTCACCAAATAGACTCAAAAGCAAGATATTTATAAATCCAGAAAAAGAAAAGAAGAGAAACAATAGAATAAAAAATAAACCAATAAAATAAAAACTGGAGTTGTGCACTTCAGAATGGTTTGATGCCCACCATCTAACTATGTTCCAGAGAGATATATTATAAAAATATTGGGAAAAATAGTGAACAAATAAGAAAGGGGAGATCAGTGAAAGAATTACTTGTATTGTTGTAAAAATATTAGCCATATTGTTTCTAATGAATTATTTTATAAAAAACCTTATGCATTATATATAAGGCTTTATTAGTTAGACTGGAGAAAAATAAAGCTATTAATAGTTACATTATAAGTATCCATTCACCTTCTTTATTTAAATAAAAGTTATATCTATACTTTATTTTCATTCTTTGGCTTTTGATAATATATAATATGGGTTGTATTTGACCATCATTTACAATTCTAGCTAATTTCCCATTAGCCATGATATCAAGTTTCATACCTTGTCTAGTGGCCAAATCACCTTCAATAAATTTAAAAAGCTCTTGCTCATCACTTTTCCAAGATTCTTCTAGATTAAGTGTTTCATAGGCTTTATCTAAATTGTTGTAATGATTAATTATGTTTTGTGTAATCGCTAGTTTATGAGTGATTTTTTTTAATGCATCTAAATCTTGATTTTTATGAATTGTATATACTTTTCGATATGCCTCAAGTAATGACGAGTAATTTGCCTTATTATCTTCTATGTTTTTACCATCCTGCCACTCCCAACGTGGAAAAGGTATGTTCAAAGAATGAGTTTTTCTACTTATTACGATCTGCGAATCAAATCTGACATCAGGAAACTGTCTAGGCTTGGTCTTGTAATCAAGAATGGCATGTTCTTGACCAGTTATAATTAGAGTTCCAGAAGCCGCCTGTTCTGGGGATAAACCCGGAAATATTTTAATATGTGATAATATTTTTCTATTTTCTTTCGCTTCGTTTTTTTCCCTGACATATAGAGTAGCTTCAGCTCGCGAATCTTCATTTTCCCAAGCATCTTTATAGCCATTATCATCACCATATGGAAACACGATAATAGATATTTCATTTATGCCACTTATCATTTTATCACCAACTGGTAATTCAATATCCACTTGACCATTTCTGTTTTCTAAGTAAAAAGGAATATCATTTAACCTGAATTCGGCTCCAGTACCGGCATAAGATACCTGAACGGTATAATACGGGTTTTTATATTCTGATGAGTCTGTTACTGCTTGAATGTCATTCATTATGAACAATCCTAATATTAATAATGGTAAATATAATGATATTTTTTTCATATGGCCTTCAATTGCTATGAATATTTTTAATCACTTTAACTTTTCTGGCTCTTAATTTCTTCACGATCATCTGCATCTAAATAATATTTAAATTGATGCTTATCAGACATTTTCAACCATACTTTTTCGTATTTTTGTGATTCCTTACCACTTGTATCCGGCGGAGCCTGAGTGTCATCTACATCCTCAAACATATCACTATCTTTGTCACTACCTATTTCGTTTGTTGTATCTTTAATAAGTGATACTTGAACTTCTTTCTCTAAATAAACCTTAACGCCATTAAACATAAAGTCTAAAGAAACAAAAGGCGCACTATCATCTTTCTCGTCAGATTTGATCTCGTCACTTCCAAGGCTCAGTCCAACTTCAATGCTCGATTCAACCCCGGCTTTTAGTAATACTTCTACTTTAACGACATATACATGACCATCCATTTTAGCTTCGCCTTCAGCTTTAATGGTGATTTTAGATTTAACCGGTTCGCCTTCAGTTGTTGTCTTTTCACTTTCATCTCTTTTATGAGTGAATTTTGCGCCTAAGTCTCCATCGATACTCACCTTGAAGCTAATGCCGGCATTAATCTCATCTTTACCCGCTAACTTACCGTACTTCTGTTTTACCCAGTCAAAGAATGCATTGAATGGTTGTGACCACCAGCTACTTAAATAAGCGATTATTATAGGTAAAATATCTACACTAGCTTTAATATTTATAAAGGGTGCGGCTTCGAAACTAAATTCATGTGTTCTAACAACCAGATTACTACCAGGTTTTTCTTTAAACTGAGTCTCATAACCCAACGTAACTTTTGGTAAAGTTACGTCAATTTCAATATCTCGACCGTCTTTAAATTTATCAAAGATATTATTGTTAATGATGTTTTGAAAGTTATTTAGTGTTTTTTCAAATACGGCTAATTTCTTTTTATAGTCTGCGCTAAACTCATCTGCTTTTTCATTATCTTGTTGTAGCTTGAGGGCGCCGCCGAACGCCATTTTATTATTACTGGGTTTACTATCATTTTTAATGGTACCCAAATTAATATTAAAATTTAAGTTCCATTTCATATATGGATATACATCAACCTGTATGCTTTTCTCTTTACCATCAAAATGGCTGAAGTCACAGCTATTGTTAGCAGATACTTTATAATGTTTAACGCCATCTTTTTCTACATTTGGTAACCACAGGTACTTTAGAACACTGGCTCCATTTCCTACCAGCATTGCTTTGCTTGGGCTTTTAAACTTGGCTAATTTACCGTTACTTTGTTGACCAATTAATTTTGCTTCACTGTCACCAATAGTTATAAAATTTGTTTGATGACTAGGACAGACATCATCTATCTCGGCGTCTACAGTAAGGATGTCAAATACAGGTGTACCTTTTTCTTTAAGGTCTTCATTTTGACTTGATACTATTTGTAATCTGGTAATTTCACCGTCTTTTGGCGGGCTAGCAGGATCCAGTGTGACAGAGCGACCGTGACGACAGCTAAGCGTCATTTTTTTATAAATACACTCAGGTTCTTTAGAATCCGTTTTATCAGCCGCAACAACAGCTGCAGCTTCAGGCCCCTTACTAGCATCTTTGTCACTGTGAACCGTACCATCTTCTTCGGCACCACTAGATGGTGGGGCAGAGTATCTGTCTACTACAACGACTATAGTTCCACTTGCTAAACCTTCGGCAACCAGGCTCAGTAGCTCATCATCCGCAACCTTAGCAGGCATATCTAATTCTTTTGCCAGGTTTTGTAGTTCTACCTTGTTGGGGGAAAGCTCTTTAAGATATTTGTTGGCCTCGGTTGTATTGGTAAACTTCTTAACTTCTCGTGGATTTGTAATAAGTAAACTACTTGCGGGCACAAAGGTATGGGTGTTTTTATTGCTGTCTTTAACGCTTCTTTTTTCTGGAGCATGTTCCGACAGAGACGGAATATCTATTTTAAAAGCCTTGATTTTGCCTCGGCTGAATAACGCGGCAACCGCTTCTTTTAACTGTTTTTCATTACTGATTGATTTTAATATCAGGGTTTCTGAATTAACAATTTTTGACCAAAAACTGATTGGAGCCTGTAGGTTGTTAATAAACTGAGCCGCCTGGGCATTACTACGAAAGACTTCTGCCTCTAAAGTCAGTGGAGCTGGTTTATCTTTGTTTGTTTGAATTTTATAATACTGACCAAAATGGTCTTTAACTAATTGACTGTTAATTAACATAGCTTCCCTGATTCAAATCGCTGCTTATTAGTCTTCTTTTTGAAGTTACATAATACCCATAAATGCGCGCAATTTCATTGAATTACGTCTAATTCTTTTATTTGTATAAATTATGTTTGTAAAACGGGGTATTGGGATCGATCCAGACAGATTTTATATGTTGCTCTATGAGCGAGATATAGCGTAGCCGATGAGAAAATTACTAGCTGATTCTCGCAATGCATAACAAATCACATTCACTGTTTTGTAGATTACACTTTGAAACCTGAGGCTCTAGAAACTTAAGTCAAATAAAATAACATATTACATCATTTAATATCAATATGTTACAGGTCTTTATTAATGTTTTAGGTGATGTATAAGTCAGGCATTTTAATACTCTATATGTAACTTAAATACTCAGGTAATTACATCTGGTTGCTTACGTCCTGTGTGTTTTTCGATTTGAGCGATAGACATAGAGAGATTTATTAATTCAGATAATAATACTTGAGGATCAGCTTCAAGTTTAGTCAGATCTTTTTCAGGTTGCTCGATATAAACACGTAAAGTAGCACCTTCAGTACCAGTACCAGACAGGCGATAAACGATACGGGCACCATTGGTAAATAAAAGACGTACCCCCTGATGACTACTGGTACTGTTATCAACACTATCTGTATAGCTGAAATCATCGCAATGTCTGATTGTAAAATCATTAAAACTTTTGCCAACAAGTTCGTTGGTGATCTTACGAAGTTCCTGCATAAGTGTATTTGCAGCGTCAGTAGAAACAGCTTCATAATCATGACGGGTATAGACATCACGTCCAAACTTTCGCCAGTGATCGGTAACGATTTCTGCCACGGGTTGTTTACGTACGGCAAGTATATTTAACCAGAATAGAACCGCCCAGAGACCGTCCTTTTCTCGTACATGGTCAGAACCCGTGCCAAAAGATTCTTCTCCACAAAGTGTGATTTTTCCAGCATCCAGCAGATTGCCAAAAAATTTCCAGCCAGTAGGCGTCTCATAACAATCGATTTTCAATGATTCAGCGACACGATCAACGGCCTGGCTAGTAGGCATAGAGCGAGCCACACCTGTAAGACCTTTAGAATAGGCGGGAACCAGTGCTGCATTGGCAGCGAGTATTGCCAGACTATCACTGGGAGTAACGTAAAAATCACGCCCAAGAATCATATTGCGGTCACCATCACCATCCGATGCGGCACCAAAATCAGGTGCGCCATCACCACTCATTAATGCGACCAGCTCTTTAGCATGTGCCAGATTTGGGTCAGGGTGAGCACCTCCAAAATCTTCCAGTGGTTCACCCCGTAATACTGTGCCAGGTATTGCCCCCAGTCGTTTTTCAAGTATTTCAGTAGCATAAGGCCCGGTAATGGCATTCATTGCGTCGAAAGACATCGTAAATGCAGTTGAACTCAGTAAATTTTTCATCGCACTGAAATCAAACAACTGCTCCATTAAATCAGCGTAATCGGAAACGGGATCGATTATCTCAACAGGCATATCTGCAATCTTCTGTACCTGCAGATTATTCAGGTCGATATCTATTGTCTCGTATGTGTAATATTCGTTGATACTGAGACTCAGTTTGTAAATTGCCTCTGTAATATTTTCAGCAGCTGGTCCACCGTTTGAAGCGTTATATTTAATACCGAAATCAGCATTCGGCCCCCCAGGGTTATGACTTGCCGAAAGTATAATCCCGCCAAACGCTTTGTATTTTCTGATAATGCAGGATGCAGCAGGTGTAGAGAGCAGGGCACCTCTACCGACAATCACTTTACCAAAGCCGTTTGCGGCTGCCATCTTAACAATGATCTGTAATGCTTCACGATTATAAAAACGCCCATCACCACCCACTACTAAGGTCTCTCCCTTAAAGCCTTCTAGTGCATTGAAGATCGATTGCACAAAGTTTTCTAGATAATGTGTCTGCTGAAATACTTTAACTTTTTTACGTAAGCCAGATGTGCCTGGTCGCTGGTCGTTGAATGGCGTGGTGTTAACTTTTTTTATATTCATATTATTTATTCTTTTAAAATGATACCGAGATATCTGATGTAATGCAGATTTTATTATTGCAAAGCTTACATTTGTTAACGTTGACTAAGGCACGCTGGAATGCAAAATTTTCTAATTAATTATCAGTAAGTACACGTTCATCATATTCGGCTTCAAAAAACAGTTTGTGTTTAGCTTCTTCCTTTGCAAGTCCAATGAGAATGTATTTAAGTTTACTTTCAGGAACTTTTTTAGCCATATCACTATATAAATTATAAGCAGCTCGTTCTCTTTGCATAGCTATGATCAGTGCGTCCTGATAAGTAATGTTATCACTTACATTAACTTCAACCAGATAATCTGAAATTTTTAAATCGAGTATTTCCTGTTCTGGAGTTAATTCATGTTCTCCAGTTTTTACTGCGAGCAAAATTTTCTTGTGACGTTTTTCTTCAGCAGAAAAATCTAACAGTATTTTTTTCATACCCGCCGTTTCTACACGCTGAGCGACATCTTCATAAAAGTCAGCAGCCAACTGCTCCTGATCAATAGCGTAATCAAGTATTTCATCAACGGTATTCATTTTAATTGTCCTGCTTTTCTAGCTGTGTGTAAAAATCTGGATTTAGAAAACGGTTTATACCTCGTGCCGCATGATGACCATCTTCAATAGCGCTAATTGCATCGGCCGTTCGGTTTGCAAAGTCTCCACCAACAAATAGTTTTTGCATTGATGTGTGTTGATATTCACCGGGAGTAAACTTACCCCATTCAATTGCAAGCTGTTCCTGTACTTCTTTGGAAAGGTAGTCAAGATTACTGCTCTGACCGATGGCAGATATTATGCAATCAAAAGTCTCAGTGTGTATTTTATCTTCCTGTAACACCGGTCTTGCACGACCACCTTTAGGGTCATCTACCATTTTCGCTTCTCCCCATTTAATAGAAACCTGCTGCATATTCTCTGCATCAATAATTTCAACGGGTATTGCCTGCGAAACAATAGTGCAGCCTTCTTCCTGGGACTCATGAATTTCTTCTTCGTCTGCAGGCATGTCACTAATTCGACGCCGGTAGAGAATAGTAACCTCAGCGCCTAAACGGCGAGACACACGCGCTGCATCCATCGCTACATTACCGCCACCAATCACCGCTACTTTTTTACCAATACCCGGGTCACGATCACTGGCTACATCGGCAAGTATTTGCAGACCGGATAAAACACGCGAATGATTTTCACCATTAATACGCATACTGGAAGGCACTGATAATCCTGTAGACAAGAACACGGCATCATAATCTTCAAGCAGTGATTCAAACATGATATCTTTACCAATGCGTGAATTATATTTGATATCAACACCAATTGAGGTGATGTGATCTATGTCTTTATCTAACTCTGCATCTGGCAAACGATAACTTGGTACACCATAACGTAACATCCCACCACCTGTTTCCTGTGCTTCGTAAACTGTTACTGCATGGCCTTGCTGGCGTAGATAATAAGCTGCACTTAAACCACCCGGTCCAGCACCAATTATGGCAACTTTAAAATCCGTATTTTCAATGGGTTTTTCAAGTATGCGTTTATAATCTTTCTTATCAACCTGGTCGACTATGAAACGTTTTAACCAGCGAATCGCAACCGGTTCTCCCAGAATACCGACAGGACAGACAGACTCGCAGCGACGAGTACAGATACGACCACAGGTTGCAGGAAACGGGTTTGTGCGGTACATAAGTTGCAAACCCTTTTCATAATCCCCATCGCGGATACTGTGAATATAATCGGGTACGTCCATATGTGCAGGGCAGGTCGCAACACAGATGCCACATTCCACACATCTATCAGCTTCATTTTTTGCCTGTTCTTCGTTATAACCTAATGTCACTTCAGCGAATGATTTAAGACTTTCCTCAGCTGCTAACATTGGCATTTCAATGCGTTTGGGCGGATTAAGGTGATAACCTTCTGCGCGCCGATATCCCAGTTCATTATCCTGCCATGGTTTATCATCAACACCCGCAGTAAAGTGAAATGAATCAGGGTCGTCACTTATCCAGGCATATTCGTTACTCATGCGTAATGAGGCAGCTGTGCAAATATCAACACACAGGCCACACCAGCAACATCGCCCGTAATCAAAACGTGGGCGCAATCCACTGTCACCATCTCGCCCAGCATAGGAGTCCACCGCAACCATATCAATTGCATTATTCTGACATATGGTCTGACAACTACCACAGCCCACACAGGTTTCAGTTATATTGATATGAAAGCCGCGGTAAGCGGGTGCGCCGGGGCGGTCAAGAGTAGGGCGTAGTGTCGTATAGGGTTTCTCAAAAGCACGTTGCCAGACAAAAAAGGGCGAGAGCAGGTCTTTCAGGCTCATGACATTATCTCTCAATCTCAGGTGGGTAGGCATGTAAGGAAACCATCAGACCTGCAATGTCAGCGATATTATTGCCTACAGCGAGACGTTCCATAACAGCAATTGCGTGAGTGTAACTGGGGCCACGCACATGTACACGGCGTACAAATTCAGACCCATCGGTGACCATATAGTAACCATATTCACCGCGTGTACATTCCGCTTTAACGTAGATCTCACCAGGAGGAATTTTCCAGTGTAGTACATTGGGCATATCTGCTTGAAAAGCCCCTTGTTTTGGCGCTTTATCTAAACACTGGCGAATCAGGCTGATGCACTGTCGGGTTTCCTGTAATCGCAGGTAAGCTCGTTCATAGGCATCTGAATCCTTGCCAGTGACGATTTCGAAATTGAGTTGATCATAAGCCAGATAGGGTTCATCCTTACGAATGTCACGTTCGACACCACAGGCACGCGCATTGGGGCCAACGATACCGTAAGGATCAATCATGTCTGGCGTGATAATGCCCAGACCCTTCGAACGTGCCTTGAAAACTGCGTTGTTATACATGACCCGTTCTACCTGATCGAGCAGTTTTTCAGCACCATCCATTATATCTCTAGCGCGTTTTTCAAATCCATCGGGTAAACCTGCGCGAACGCCTCCCGGTACAATGTACATATGATAAATACGCGCACCTGTCATCTCCTCAAACAGATCGAGTACAAAATCTCTGTAGGCTGTGGTCCAGTTGGGTACGGTATACTGACCAAAAGCACCACTCATACCTCCTATCCACATAAGGAAACTGGCAAGTCGCATGAGTTCCAGATTCATGGTACGTAACCAGATCGCGCGCTCAGGTACTTCAATGCCACTAAGTTGCTCTACCGCATGGGAATAGAGGTATTCATTAAAAGTTGGCTCTGGCACAGCAATTCGGCATACCACCGTAAAGTTCTGAATAAAGGTACGACGCTCCATCAATTTTTCAAAACCACGGTGCAGATAACCAACATGGGTTTTGCAGTCGATAATTGTATCGCCGTCCAGTGTAAGTTCAAGAGACATGTTGCCGGTTATTCCCGGGTGCTGTGGTCCTTGCCAAAGTTTGACGTATTTCCCCGAGGCCATATCAACAGGTTCGGGTTGAGCAAAGTCCAGTGCAGAGGAGTGGCCAGTTAGTGGTGTCATTTTTCACTCCCTCCACGATTTGGATATATCTCGACTTTCATATGTTGACGTGGTTCCTCGCTTTGTCTTCCTGCACGGTGACCAAAACGTTCTTCACTAAATTTTTTTGTATCGAATTCTCTACGCATGGGTGGAATCTGATCCCAGCCTTCGAGGCAGAAATCTTCATCTACTCGCGGACTACCTGGAAAACGAATGCCGTACATTTCACGTAGTTCGCGCTGGTATGTCCAGGCCTGTGCCCAGAGTGTATGAATGGAAATCATTTCTTCGTTATCACGACTGATATTGACATGTATGCCAAGTGAATATTTTTTGTCGTAGTTATGTAACATATAAACCAGTGTGAAAATTTCATCTTCAATATAATCAATGCAAGTCATAAAATTAAGATGTGTATAACCTTCACGATCACGCAACTCACGCAGCAGTGTTTCGGCACTGTGCTTTTTGACATTAAATGTTGTCAGGCGTGATTTTCGTTCAGTAATATCACTGATATTGAAATCACGTTGTAATCTTTCCAGCATATCGTTCATAAGTTCATTACCAGTTATAGTCAGGCATATCCCAGTTCTTAATTACTTTTTTCTGGTTAGTTTTATACCAGTCAAAATTTTCTACATATCGGTTGGCGCCATCACATTCACCGGCTTTAATTTTTTTCTGTAACTCCATAATGCCCGCAACTAATACTTCAGGTCGTGGCATACAACCGGTGATATATAAATCGACCGGAAGGTATTGATCAAACTGATTTACAGTATTGTAACTATCAAAGTACATTCCACCGTTAACGGGACAGATACCAAGGGCTATGACAAACTTGGGGCCTTGCATCTGTTCATAACTTCGAACAATACGCTTTAACGTTTTAACCGAAGCATAACCACCGATTACGAATACGGATGATTGTCTGGGAGTAGGGCGACCGGCAACCCCGAAACGGTTAGCATCAAAACGCGCAGTCATTAACGGGCGTAATTCTATTGCCCCACAACCTGTTCCAAACGCTAATATCCATAATGAATTAGCACGCGCCCAGTTAGCAAAATCTTCTACCGCTTTTATAGGGTAAGGTTCATATGCCTGTGGTCGTGCATTACTGAATAATTGTTGCTCTTCATCTGTAAGCCCGGAATTTTCTAATGTATCTTCTGTGTTTAGTGTTTTTTTAAACATAGTCAGGATCTCTTTAACTCGTTAGTACCATTTGCACATATACGATTGACATTATTCCGATCAGAGTTGGAATTTTAAAGAAAAATCGAATGCCCTGATCAACCCGAAAACGTGGAAATGCAACACCAATAATTATGGCGACCATATAGATAAAAAAGGTTTTAATCATCAGTTCAAGCCAGCCTGTGGCACCACCAAAGAACAGGTTCATAAATAACACTAGTTTCGTTGCACCGAACAACGCCCGGTTAAGTTGCATTAACCCAAGATAGGCACTGTGGAATTCGGTTGGCGGACCGATGGGTATTTCCTGTGGTGCTAGAAAAATATCAAAAGGTGAGTAGCCCATCATACCGAGAAATGCCAGCATCGCGGCAAGTGTGGCGACCCAGTTAGTAACCACGGTCCAGTTTTGCCAGCCACCTTGTTGAGCTGCAACTATTTGCGTGATTGATAATGTGTCGTATTGAATTACAATTGAAATAACGGCAAGTGCAAATGGCACTTCGTATGCGGTCATTTGCGATAATCCACGGGCAATACCAATGGCACTATAGGGGTGTCCGCTTTCACCTGCACCTAGAGCCATACCTAGCTGCCCAAAAAACATAAAATAAATAACCAGAAAAAGGTCACCAGCCATGCTGAAATTCGAGAACATTTCATCGCCGTAAATAACTGGTACAAAAGCCAGTGTACCGATGCCCCCAGCAATACGAAAGACCGGGCCGAGATAAAACATCACACCATGACTAATAGCGGTGCGCTTGAAGAAATTTTTAAGAATATTTATAAATGGCTGTCGATATGGAATACCAATACGACCCTGGACTTTGGCAATAATACGTTCGATGAACGCCCCCATCAGTAAACCATAAGTTGTAACGATTAATAAGGTTAATGAAAAGTTACCAATCTTACTTAGCCATGCACCTAGTCCTTCAACGATCATAATGTCAGCCCTCCATTTACCAGGAACATAGCAACAAAATACATAATGATAAACAGGGCATAGGTTTGTCCATTGCCATTATAAAAAACTCGTAATGAAGCAGCAAAAGAGTGAGTCCATTCAATAACTGAATTCCAGAAAGCAGTAGCTCTTGGTCTAACAACAAAACCAATAGCACGATCATAATGAGCATAAAAATTATATGCAAAGTGAGTCTCTTCCGGGCGACGTGGACGTTCCGCAGCGTAAACAATATTAAACTGTTCAACTTTTTGAATTTTCATTGTTTTTGCAAAAAGCAATAAAAGAATGAGTGGTGCTATCCAGACACCAGCGATAATGGCCATTATTAATGGTGCATCCCAGTAGCCGTAATGAGCTTGCATCGCTGTACCTTGCCATACCAGTGTATTACTTATCCATGGGTCTATTGCTGTTGATATCGAATCAATCAAAATTTTTGGATATGCTGAAATTACAAAAATAATTATTATTAAAATTGCCTGGGGTATTAATAAAATAACAGGTGCTTCACGTAATTTATTATGCTCAAGTTTTCGCTGTCCAAGAAAGACTGTTTGTAATAGACGGAACATATAAAGAAAAGCTACGGCGCTGGAAAAAAATGCAAACGCTGCAATCCAGTACCAGCCTTTGTCCATCAGTGCATTAAAAAACATCCACTTACCACCATAACCACTTAATGGAGGAACACCCGACATAGCGATAATCGCAATCATGGTAAAGGTGAAAGTAACCGGCATGTTTTTGATGAGTCCGCCCATTTTGTACATAAAGCGTTCATTGGTGCGCAAAATAACACCGGCAATTGACAGGAACAGGATGCCTTTGAATAAAAAATGATTTACGGTCATATACATTGCAGAGACCCAACCAAGGTGACTCATTAACGCAACACCCGTTACGATGTAACCTAGTTGCCCCATGCTGGAGTATGCGACTAGACGCTTTATATCTTCCTGGAAAACAGCCATTAATGCACCAAAAGTGGCCGTAAGTATACCAATCCAGCCTAGTACATAAGCGGGGTTGAGGCCGATATCTGAACGCACACCTAGATGAGCCGCTATAATAATGAGCCCAAAGATACCTGCCTTACTAACCACAGAAGACAGAATCGCAGTAAAGTCATCATCCGATTCTGCATACGCTTCTGGTAACCAGATGTGTACACCGAAGCCGCCCATTTTAATGATAAAACCGATTGCTAACAGGCTAAATGCAAGAGTAGTTGCGCTACCACTATCACCAAGACTAGAGAGTAAATAGTTTCCAGTGGTACTATAAGAGACGGCAAAACCAAGCAGAATGAAATAAGCTGAAGCAAGTGAAAACAGAAGATAAGTTAATGCAGGTTTAACTCCATTTTTATGGCCATTTACCTGAACACTTTCCAGATCATTTCCCCTGTTATTTCCAGAGTCATTTCCCGGGTCACAATTTTGTTTATTACGACCTAGCATAACTAGAAGGTATGAACTAATCGCCATTAATTCCCAGCTGAAAAAAAACTCTAACGAGGTTTGAGCACATAATAATGTCGCCAGAGATAAAAGTAATACACTAAGTAAAGGATAGAAACCTTTTCTATCATCAGTACGGTACATGGTAGCAAAACTTACTAAAACTCCACCACCTATAAGAAGATAACTAAACAGGCTGTTAATACCTTGTAGGTCTTTTGTCAGTAAGTAACCACCGATAGAAACTGCCAGCAGCATAATTAAACTTTTAAAACGGTTGTTTAAACGATCAATTAGCCAGATAGCAAAACCAACAATTAATGGAATATACATTGTCTGGTGATCTACATTCATGAATGTAGACATAGCATAACCGATTGCAAATAAAATCAAGGCCGTTATAGCAATAGGCATTCGCTGTAAAAAATCAGTTGTTGCTGCAACTGATTCTGCATTTTCTACATTACGTGCATAACTAAACCAACGGAATAAATAGGCACCTTCTAGTAATGAGCCTGCTAATATTAATGCTATCCAGCCAAATAGTTGGTTGCTTGCCAGTAACATCACGAGTTCCCATTTAGCCCAGAACCCGGGGAACGGGGGCAAACCTATCAGAGCGCTCAATAGAATACACAGTAGTAATATTATATCCGGTTGCTTTGCAATTGATGACCAGTCTTTTATATTCTTTTTATCAACAATAGCAGCTAGCCAGAATAACCCGGCTTTTGCAAAAAGGTGATTAATAAACAGGCCGCCGATAATAAGTGGTAAATGTTCATTTGCTTCGAGTTGAACTAACAGGGCTATTGTGAGTGTAAGCAATCCCATCTGACCAATAGATGAATAACCTAATAATCTTTTAGTATTGTTCTGTTTAAGCCCAATGAAATTGGAGATTAGAAATGTAAGCCCGCCTATTAATGCAATGCTGGGTAAATAAATATCCATTATTGGCAGTACTTTATATAACGCAAAAAAGACACCAGCCGAAACACCAACAGATATTAATGAAGCAATTCCACCAGGCGCGGTTTCGTATACGTCGAGCCCCCAGCCATTTGCCGGGTAGGGTTTAAGTTCAATAAGCAAACTTGTTAATATAAATAGTGTTGCGATAAAACCAATTGGTCCATTAATTAGTTCGCGGTTAGCAATGATGTCATCTATGTTAAGCGTGCCTGTCTGATAATAAATAAAAATTGTGCCTAATAGAAAAAATGCAGATGCGATTGAGGTCGCCATAATGTATTTAAAACCCGCAGCTAGACCATTAGCTGTACGCTCCATACCGATTAATGCATAGGTTGCTATAGATGTAATTTCGATAAAGATAAACAGGTTAAAAAGGTCACGAGTCATCACCATGCCATTTATTCCCATTACAAGAATAATGTAGAGTAGTAATGCAGATGCATGCTGCTTTAATCTGGGCAGGTAATGCCATGCACCCAGTAAAGCAACTGTATTGACTGCGAGTACGAAAGCGCCTTCAAACAAACCAAACCGGAGGTTAATTGAAAAGGGTGGTTTTATTCCCGCAGTTTCAATATCCATAATCAATGTGCCATTGTAAATTGACAGCAGATTAAGGCCGGCGATAACAATCATTATTAATAATGTAGCAATAAATACCAGAATGGCTGAATTACGGTTAGCACGATATATCAGAGGAATTAGAAAGCCGGCACCGAGTGCAGTTATATAGATACCCAGTGGTTGCAGAAAAATATCTATTATATTTGTCATTGCTACCATTTAGATTCCGTCAATTTGTCAATCATCAGTGTTTTATGAGTTTTATAAATTCGTACTGCAAATGACAACATGACGGCAGTGACACCAAGACCAATTACGATTGCAGTTAAAACCAGTGCAGATGGAACAGGATCAACAACAAGATTTGTCGCCTCACTCATGGGTACTGCATTATTTATAATAGGAGCAGTACCACCGGTTACATAACCAATAGAAACCATAACCATGTGAATACCTGTATCCATCAATGAAAAACCAATGATTATGCGAATCAAATGACGTTGAGTTAACATACCCCATAAGCCAAGTAAAATTAGAATGAAACCACTGCTCAGCACAATGAGAGAAATAGGGAAGTTGATTAGTGTATTCATACTGGATCATCCTCTTCGTCGTTTGATTCTTTACGAAAACGGTCAAGAACGGCACTCAGCTCAAAACCAACTTTTAGACCAACAAAGGTATATATCAGTGGTATTGCCCCAGCGCTAAACAAGTTTCCATAAGTACCAGAACTTATAAAACGGTTGTCTAAAAAACCGCCTGCCATCACAACACCAAGTACACCAATTACTACGTAACTAAAACCAGATAAAGATTCTGTGATGGCAATTAGTAATCGGCTAATGTGTGATTCAGGTAAAGCAAGTAATAGAAACATCGTGCCTGATGCTATTATTGCGCCTCCCTGAAAACCACCACCAGGGGAAAGGTGACCATTTATGAAAACATAAACACCGAATAATATGATCATTGGCAATAGCAACTCAGTTGCCGTTTCAACTATTTCACTAGAAGATTTTTGTTTGATGACTGTTTCTTTGGCTGATTTTTTCTGTTGCTGATTATTATGTTTGCGTTGTTTACGTCGTAATAACAGACCCACTCCTGCAGCTGAAATAAACAGCACTGTGACTTCACCTAAAGTATCGAGTCCACGATAAGTTACAACAACTGCCGTTACAAGGTTTGGCGCACCAATTTCCTGAGGACCTTTTTCAACATAATAGTGAGCTAGTTTAGAAAGAGAGGTATTTTCAGTGTAATTTGCTACAAGATTAAAAAATATAATTGCCATCAATGCGAGCATCATAAAAATGAACATTCGTTTGATCATTTAACGGCTTCCTTGTTGACGGTACTTGCTGTACTGCTTACATTTTTCTGGCTTTCATTGCTGTTTGCTTCTTTAAGCTGGTCAATAACAGTCGAAGGCGTTTCAAATATGCCAGTAGCATGGGCAGCACGTGCCAGTGCGTGTGATGAAACTGGGTTGGTTAACATAACAAAAAATATCAGAATAATGAGTTTCAATGACCAGGCAGGGTGTAAGAAAGCAAGACCTATTAACACTAAAATGGTGCCGAGTGTAGTTGCCTTGGTGCCAGTTTGAATACGGTTATATGTATCAGGCATACGCAATACACCAAGGCCTGCTGAAAATAGAAACAGGCTACCGGTTATTAACAACAGGTTTCCAATAATATCGCTGATAAGTAACTCCATTTATATCATATTCATTTTTAATAGATTCATTCTTCTTCTATGCTCTCTTCAGTTTTATTCTGTGTCTTACGAATGGCATAGAGAAATATCATTGTCGTCAGACCAGAACCAATAGACGCTTCTGTCATTGCAACATCAGGTGCAGCCAGTACTACATATACAACAGAAGCAAACAGGCTTGCTAATCCGGCACTTATAACTGCGCTAAGCATACTATCTAGAAATACAGCGAGCATTCCACCAACAAGAATGCCAACACAGAGCACAATAGTGAGTAATGATAAAACGGGAATAGACATGACAGTTTCAAATTCCTTTTTCGAGAAAACGAGCCACGGCAAGTACGCCGAGGAAACTGAGTAGGCCATAAACCAGAGCAACATCAAGATAAATATATCGTTCCGCCTGATGTGCCAGTAATGCAATAAGAGCTATGGTTACTACAGTTAATAAATCAATAGCGACTACACGGTCAACGGTATCAGGACCAATCACCAGTCGAATGATGCCGAACACAATGCTAAAAAAAATAAGCACGGCACAAATAATCACAGTAATTTCTGTCATGCCGATGGACATAAAATATTATCCATAAATCACTCTCAGGAGTTTTTCAAAGCGGCCTGATATTTCTTCAGTGGCCTGCGCTTGATCAGTAGAGCGTATATTAATGCAATGAACATAAAGAAAATCATCATTGATATCAACAACCAGTGTGCCGGGAGTTAATGTAATGGTATTAGCTAATGCAAGCCGACCGATAGGTGATTTAAGTTCTGTTTTTATTCGGATAATACCCGGTTTGATATTAATGCTTGGCGAAAATACAAGAGCCATTACATTAAGATTCGCTTTAATCAGTTCAACAAAAAAAACAGCAAGGAACGCAAGGTAATATACAATGACCTTTGGCGACCACCTGATAACACTGTAGACACGAGAAAAACTTGAAAATGCTAATGCTATTACGGCAGATACAACTACACCGACTATAACTGTGTTGAATTCAAACGTATTATTGGCAATCAGCCAGATTATAAGTAATGTCAACCACAGATTAATAAACTGTAGAGGAATGTTCGCGGCGCCAGGCATAGAGCAGTGTGGTTAACCTCATATCAGATCTAACGTAAGTTACTGAATGCTACAATTTCACGGCTTGCCGCATATTGACATGGGTCAAAAATAAAAATTCTATAAATGCTTAAATTAGTAAGATTATTTATTACGTATCATTATATAAGTATATTAAGTTTATATTACAAACCTGCATCTAATAAGTTTTTAATACTATAATCAACAATCAACGACTTGAAACAACAAATGAGATAATTGAATAATGGAAAAAGCAGATATAGGCCTTATTGGGCTGGCAGTTATGGGTCAGAATCTCGTTCTGAATATGGCTGATCACAATTACCGTGTTGCTGTGTTCAATCGTACAACTAGCAAGGTTGATGATTTTATTAATGGACCGGCAAAAGGAACCAGTATCAAAGGAACCTATAGCATGGAAGAGCTAGTTGAATCATTGGCAAAACCACGCAAGGTTATGCTGATGGTAAAAGCGGGTGAGGTGGTTGATCATTTTATTGAAATGTTAGTACCATTACTCGATCCTGGTGACGTTATCATTGATGGTGGTAACTCACATTTCCCTGACTCTACACGTCGCACAAAATATCTAAGAGAGAAAGGCTTACGTTTTATTGGAACAGGTGTCTCAGGCGGTGAAGAAGGTGCTCGTTTTGGTCCATCAATTATGCCTGGTGGTGACCCTGAAGCCTGGCCTCTGGTGAAAGATATTTTTCAGGCGGTCTCAGCGAAAGTAGATGGTGAGCCTTGTTGCCAGTGGGTGGGGCAGGATGGCGCTGGACATTTTGTGAAAATGGTGCACAACGGTATTGAATATGGCGATATGCAACTGATTTGTGAGGCTTATACTTTGATGGAAAAAGTATTAGGTATGAGCTGTGACGAGATGCATGAGGTATTTAAAGAATGGAATAGCGGCGTGCTTGATTCATACCTTATCGATATTACAAAAGATATTCTCGCCGTTAAAGATGCAGATGGAGAACCACTTTTAGATAAAATTCTAGATACTGCTGGTCAGAAAGGCACAGGAAAATGGACGGGAATAAGTGCTCTCGATCTTGGGGTTCCATTAACATTAATCGGTGAGTCAGTTTTTGCCCGTATTTTATCTTCGTTAAAAGATGAGCGTGTACGCGCATCCGCAATTCTAGGCCCGGGACCAGTAACTACAGGAGACATAAATAAAGAGTCTAACAATGCTGATATTATAAATTCACTTCGTGATGCTTTGTATGCCTCGAAGATTATTTCGTACGCACAGGGATTTATGTTAATGCGTGAAGCCGCCAAAGATCAGGGCTGGAATCTCAATTATGGTGAAATTGCTCTTATGTGGCGTGGCGGCTGTATTATTCGAAGCGCTTTTCTTGGTAATATTAAAGATGCTTATGACAAAGACCCGCTACTTGAAAACCTGACACTTGATAATTTCTTTACAGATGCGCTTAAATCAGCAGAAGAAGGCTGGCGTAAAGCTGTAGTACTTGCTGTACAAAATGGCATACCAGTACCCGCATTCTCATCTGCATTATCTTATTTTGATGGTTATAGAAGTGAACGCCTGCCGGCAAATCTATTACAGGCACAGCGTGATTATTTTGGTGCACATACATATGAACGACTAGATAAAAAGCGTGGTGAGTTCTTTCACACAGACTGGACAGGCCATGGTGGAGACGTTGCGTCAACTACTTACGAAGTATAAGCCGATAATAGACTACACTACTTGTAAGCTGGCAATAAATGACTCTGTAAAGACATGGAAATTAATAAAGATTTTTCATTACACATAGAAGACACATCACTAGGCGATGTTTTACCTTTACTCAAAGAACTGGCTAATGGGCTCATTAATCATAGTCAATGGATAAAGGTATTACATCGAACACTTATTTGTGATGAATTACCTAACGATGAAGATTTATCTGTAGAAGCACATCATCTTTGCAAGTTTGGGAAGTGGTATTATGAGTTATCAGATTCTGAATTTAAAAATGATCCGAGTTTTATAGAAACAGGTGAATTACATATTAAGGTACATGATAAAGCCCGCAAATTACTAAACGAAAAAATGACGGGCAAGGTCATAACCAGTCAGGAATATAATGATTTTACTGATACGGCAAATGATTTTCGCATTGCCGTACAGAATTTACAGTTCTCATTAATTAGTAAGGTATGTGCAGTTGATCACCTGACGGGGGTATGGAATCGACATGCTATGTCGTACATGATTAACAAGGAGCATGAACGTGCCCGCCGAACAGGTAATGAGAATGTAGTTGCTATACTGGACTTTGATGATTTTAAGAAAATTAATGACCTGCACGGACATATTGCAGGTGATCGAGTGCTTAAAACTGCCATACAGTTTTTTGTTAAAAACTTACGTAAATACGACATAATTTTTCGTTATGGTGGTGATGAATTTCTATTATTGTTTCCTGAAACTAATATTAATCATGCGTGTGAACTTCTAGATCGATTGCGCCAGGAATTAAATCAAATTCCTATTAAGGTTAGTAATACTAATAAAATAAATATCAGTGTTTCTATTGGTATATCTAAAATGGATGGTAAGTCAACTTCTACTGAAGCTATTAAGATGGCAGACAATGCCCTGATAGAAGCCAAGACACAAGGCCGTGATTGCGTACGTGTCTGGAATTTAGATTGAAGGTTTACTAGTAACCTGATTATAAAATACTATAATCATATTTTCTTTTTGTAGTTATAAATAACGAAGATAAACATATAAACTACTAATCATTATAGATACCAGCATCATTGGAAATGCTAACAACATAAAAGGCAGAAACCTTATCGGTTGGCCTGATCTTTCAGCAAATCCTGCAACAATTAAATTAGCACTTGCGCCAACCAGACTTCCATTACCGCCAAGACATGCCCCCAGTGCAAGTGACCACCAGATAGGTATTAATTCTTCAGTACCGCCAAAACTTACGGCCATATTTTTAATAATTGGAATCATGGTAGCGACAAATGGAATGTTATCTATAATTGCAGATGCAATTGCAGAAACAAATAAAATTGAAATAGCAGTTACTGCTTTGTCACCATCCGTAAGTTCAGTAACTTCATGAGCTAATAACTCCAGTAAGCCAGTTGTCTCTACACCATAAACTAAAATAAATAATCCTATAAAAAAGAAGATGGTTATCCATTCTATATCACACAATGATTTAGCAACCAACTTAGACTGTTTATCCTG
>Ga0316206_1001050_pt1 | contig 28089 bp, 24 predicted proteins | sample 6monthpyrite_MG_FD_204942 | JGI IMG/M metagenome (GOLD analysis project Ga0316206, IMG submission 204942) | Microbial mat bacterial communities from mineral coupon in-situ incubated in ocean water Damariscotta River, Maine, United States -... | ecosystem: Environmental > Aquatic > Marine >... | reverse complement strand
TCTAGACGAGCAAAATAATCTAAAAGTTAAAAAACACACTATTCCTAAAACGAAATAAGTTAAAAAAGCCACTTGTAACTCAGGTTATAACATCAGGTTGTTCCCGGTTACAACGTGACTTAACCTCGGAAATTGCATTGGCAATTTCGATTAAATCTTTCAATGCGGTTTGTGTCGGAATATCATGCAATGCCGGGTCGGATATATAACGTTCTATATAAACGCGTAAGGTTGCTCCTTCAGTTCCTGTTCCCGATAACCTGAAAACAATACGTGACTCATTATTGAAAAGAATTCTAATTCCTTGATTTTCCGTAACACTGTTATCAACCGGGTCGGTATAACTAAAATTATCACAAAGTGCCACCTTGTATTCTGAGTATTCTTTATCTGCTAGTGATGCTGCATTGCTTGTTAAATTTTGAATCAGGTCGTCTGCAACTTTACTGTCGATAGCTTCATAGTCATGTCGGGTATAGTAATGTCGCCCGTAACGTTTCCAGTGGGCGCGGGTAATTTGTTCTACCGATTGCTGTTTAACGGCTATCAGATTAAGCCAAAACAAAACAGCCCAGATACCGTCCTTTTCACGTATGTGATTAGAACCGGAACCAAAACTTTCTTCTCCACATAGAGTTATTCGGTAATCATCAAGTAGATTGCCAAAATACTTCCAGCCTGTAGGTGTTTCATAACAGTCTATCCCCACTGTCTCGGCAACCTTGTCTACGGCACGACTTGTAGGTAGTGACCGCGCTACGCCTCGTATACCGTCTTTGTATCCCGGTAAAAGGTGTGCATTAGCCGTCATAATGGCGAGTGAGTCACTGGGGTTAACAAAGAAGTTTTGTCCGATGATCATATTACGATCACCATCCCCGTCGGAAGCTGCTCCAAAATTGGGAGCACTTGAACCTGAATTTAATAATGCCACTAAGTCTTTAGCATGCGCCAAATTAGGATCAGGATGACCACCACCAAAATCTTCCAGGGGTAGACCATTGATTACCGCATTAATATTTGCACCCAGACGATTACCAAATATTTCATAAGCATACGGGCCTGTAACGGCATGCATTGCGTCAAAGCACATAGTGAACGCCCCGGAATCAAATAACGCTTTTATTTTCACAAAGTCAAACAGGTGTTTCATTAAGTCGGCATAATCATTTACAGGGTCAATGACATCAATTTTCATTTCATCTATGTGAAATGTGCCCAGCTCGGCCAGAGGAATATCTTCGCCAGTCGTCATTTTGTATTCAGTAAGTGTTTTGCTTGTTTCAAATACCGCATCGGTAAACGAAGTTGGGGCAGGGCCGCCGTTCGCGATGTTGAACTTAATCCCAAAGTCACCCTTTGGCCCGCCCGGGTTATGACTTGCAGATAAGACAATCCCACCGGCGGCCTTATATTTCCTTATCAGACATGAAACCGCTGGCGTCGAGAGCAAACCATTCTGTCCAACCATGACATGTTTAATGCCATTAGCCGCAGCAATTTTAAGAATTATCTGAATTGCGTGATTATTATAATAGCGTCCGTCACCACCAAGGATTAAAAGTTGATCTTTTAGCTCACTAGCAACATTAAAAATAGACTGCACGAAGTTTTCAAGGTAATGCAGTTGTTTGAAAATGATGACCTTTTTACGCAGTCCGGATGTGCCTGGCTTTTGGTCAGTATAGGGTGTGGTGGTTATCGTTGAAATATTCATAATATCGTCTTTTTTTCGCATTCAATTAATCAAATATATCTAAGCATAACATGAGCCAAATATTTAGTACCTTATTTTATGACAGTTTAAATTGGCGGCTTTAGTTTGCTCCTAATCATGCTCTATTATTGAGCGTAGGAAAAGCAATGTGATAAAAATATGCATGATAATTAATTACAAATCAGTTAGATTGTAATAGATGTCTATGTTAATAGGTTGTTGGATAATAGTAATATTGAAATGAATATGTTGATGTCATAGATATACAAGGTTACACAGGATTAAAATAAGGATAAGAACATAATGTCTGCTCTCACAGAGTCTAAATCATGGTTAGAACTAACAAAACATTATAATGAAATAAAAGATGTTCACATGCGAGATATGTTTGAACAAGATTCAAGCCGATTTGACAAATATTCTCTGGAACTCAATGATATTCTGTATGATTATTCAAAGAACCGTATTAATCACGAAACCCTAGATTTGTTGTTGCAATTGTGCAATGAGGTCGACTTGTCTGGCTGGATAAATAAAATGTTTCAAGGTGAGCCGATTAACCATACTGAACATCGTGCTGTCTTACATACCGCCCTAAGAGAGCAAGGTAGCCAGCCGATTATTGTGGATGGGAAGGATATACTCCCAGAAATCAAACTAGAACGCGAACGAGTAAAGTCACTGGCTGAAAAAATCCGCACGCGGCAGTGGCGTGGCGTCACAAACCAGGCTATTACCGATGTGGTTAATATCGGAATCGGTGGTTCTCATCTAGGTCCGATGATGGTAACTGAAGCCTTAAGACCGTATTGTTTGCATGATCTTAATATCCATTACGTTTCTAATATCGATGAAAACCACATTAACGATACCTTGGAGTACCTCAATCCCGAGACAACTTTTTTTATAATCGCTTCAAAAACCTTTACCACTCAGGATACCATGGTGAATGCTGAAACAGCACGACAGTGGTATATCAATAAACTGGGAAATGCTGAGTCGATTGACCGACATTTTTCGGCTGTTACCTCAAATATCGCTCTGGCGAAAGAGTTCGGTATTGCAGAAGACAACATATTCAAAATGTGGGACTGGGTTGGAGGCCGTTACTCGCTCTGGTCCGCTATTGGTTTATCAATCGTCATCATGATAGGTTCAAAACAATTTGATGAGTTATTAGAAGGAGCGTATGGCGTTGATCAACATTTTAAGAATAGTCCTCTTGAAAAAAATATTCCTGTTATCATGGCCTTACTTGGCATTTGGTATAATAATTTTTTTGAAGCACAGTCGATGGCGGTCTTGCCATATGATCAACACTTGCATCGTTTTCCGGCTTATTTGCAACAGGCGGATATGGAAAGTAACGGAAAATATGTCAACCGGCAAGGGACTAAAGTTGACTACACAACCGGTCCAGTCATTTTTGGCGAGATTGGGATTGCTGGCCAACATGCCTTTTTCCAGCTATTGCATCAAGGAACTAAACTGGTTCCGGCAGATATTCTGGCACCCATCTATAGCTTTCGGTGTATCGCGAGACATCATCGCGCCTTGATGTCTAACGTCTTTGCACAAACAGAAGCCTTAATGCGCGGTAAAACAGAATCACAGGTCAGCGAAGAATTAAAAGCCGAAGGACTGAATGCTGAAGCCATCAAAAAACTCTTACCTTATAAAGTATTTCCCGGTAATCGACCAACCAGTTCATTAGTCTTCGATACGCTCGACCCTAAAACGCTGGGAGGCATTATTGCATTGTATGAACACAAAATATTTGTTCAAGGTATTATCTGGAATGTGAATTCATTTGATCAATGGGGTGTTGAGCTGGGCAAACAATTAGCAAAAACGATTCTGCCAGAGTTGAGTGATGCTGAAAATGTGGCTACGCATGATAGTTCCACTAATGGTCTAATTAACCATTACAAGCGTCGTCGAATCATAAAAAAGTGTAATAACATGCAAGGAATATGATGAAAGTACTGGCAGGAGACATAGGCGGTACAAATGCCCGTCTCATTTGTGCTGAAGTGAATGCTAAGGGTAAAAAAATAGTTGCTGAAAAAAGTTATGTCAGTGCAAACTATTCTGACTTCATTCAAGTGTTAAACACTTTTCTTCATGAACACAATATTAAAGGCGCTATAGATGCTGCTTGCTTTGCAGTGGCTGGTCCGGTGAAGTCAGGCGTTGTAGCGGTTACTAACCTTCCCTGGGTTATAAACGAGAATGAACTTGGTAAAAGCATGCACATACCGAAGGTAAAGCTCATTAATGATTTTACTGCAGTTGTTTATGGTATTTCCGAACTAAGTGACGGTGATACTGTTACTCTACAAAAGGGTGAAGTTAAGAGTAACTCGGCTAATCAAAATGCCGTCGTTATTGGTGCGGGTACAGGGTTGGGTGTTGCACATCGTATTTGGTTGAGTGATCATTACCATGCTCTGTCGAGTGAAGCAGGACATGCCGGTTTTGCACCGGAAAATGAACAGCAATGCCAACTACTCCAATGGTTACATAAAACTCAATTGCACGTAAGTTTGGAAAATATTTTGTCGGGTAGAGGACTGGTTACGATTTATGATTTTATCCGTACTCAAAACCCAACAGCCGAATCGCCTGTTGTCTCAGAAGCAATGCTAAAAAAAGATCCAGCTCAAGTAATAACCGACTATGCACTTTCAAAGAGTGACGGGCTGTGCCAACAAACATTGGACTGCTTTATTGATATCTACGGAGCCGCAGCAGGAAATGCTGCCTTGTATTTTTATCCTGTAGACGAAGTGTATATCGCTGGGGGCATTGCGCCTAAAATAAAAGATCAATTATCAGGTCAGCGTTTTATCGATGCATTTAATGCTAAAGGTCTGATGTTCGAAAATATGAAAAAATTAACTATCAAAATAGTCTTGCAGGAAAAAGTCGGCCTCTACGGGGCATTATCAAATGCGCTAACATTGTAATTTGTTCGAATTAGAAATCTTACTCTTTCTTATTTGTTATTATTCATTCTCCATGGAAAACTTATATTTACCGTGCCTGGCCGCGCCATTCAATTGTGCACGCTTAAGCAATGCAACCTGGGCTAATTGAGTATTTTCTTGTTTACCTTGCCATGCTTGCAAGGCAGATTGTTGTAAAGCACGCCCATACGAGAAAGAAATTTCCCATGGTTGATGAGAGTACATCGCGTTCATTGCATTGAGGTTTTCAGTGGCTTCTTCAGAAGTCTGTCCACCCGATAAGAAATTAATACTTGGAACGGCGGCAGGAACAGTTCGGCGTAAAACTCTGATAGTATTTTTAGCAATTTCTCCAGGACTCGCTTTGTCTATATACTCTTTACCGGGTGTTACCATACTGGGTTTAAGAATAGTGTATTCAAGTATCACCTTATGGCGATGAAGTGCATGGTAAACGGCGTGTTGTACAGCTTCAACAACCTCAAAACAGCGTTCGATTGTATGGTTACCATCTATTAATACTTCCGGTTCGACAATAGGTATGATACCGACGGACTGGCAAATTGCAGCATAGCGAGCCAATACTTCGGCATTCGCTTTAACACCTAATTGGGTTGGGTTGCTTGAGCTTATTGGATAAACTTCACGCCATTTAGCGAAGCGTGCACCTTGAGTCTTATAAATTTGTAAACGTTCGGCTAAACCATCAAGTCCTTGAGTTATCAAGTCACCCTCAGCATTGCTTAAAGCAATTGTGCCTTTGTCTACTTTTATGCCTGCAACAATGCCATTATTTTCGGCTATTTCCGGTAATAACACTCCAGCATCATTCTTTTGCGTAAGTGTTTCCTCAAACAGGATAACCCCGCTAATATAGTCACCCAAACCGGGAGTGCCCAATATTAAACTGCGCCACTGCCGCCGACTTTCTTCAGTAGATTCAACCTGAATCGGTTTGAAACGTTTGGCAATGGTGGGGTGACTTTCATCGATTGCTATAATCCCTTTACCTTTTCTTACCATAGCTTCAATGGTATCTTGCATTTCAGTATTAACTGACATAATCAACCTCCTAGGTATAGGATATTTAAACTTGTTCTATACAAACAAACATCATCATATTACAAAAAATCAGTAAAGAGAGTTCACAATAGCTTCAATTAACGGGATTTATGTTTAAATAGTTTCTGTATTTTGGTTATTTGTTGTTTCTCCCAACGCTCACCGGCGGCTAGCATCATCTTGGCTTTCTTCTCGCCAAGCTTCATCAGTTCTTGCTCACGTTTCATGGTTGCCGCAAGTTGGTCTTTGAGTACTGCAATTTCGGCTTTTGCTGCGGTATTGGCGAGTTTGAGTTCTTCGCGTGCAGCTGTGGTAGCCGCTCGTAGCGCATCCCGAGTTGCACTGAGGTCTGCTTTTAGTTTATCAGTTAAAATTTTGCGTTTGTCAGTAGCCTGTTTTTTCCTGATAGCGGCAGAAGTGCTTTTACTCTTTACTTTTGACTTTTTTTTTGTTTTCTTTTTCGCGATTGCCATAATTATTCATTCCTTTTGTTTTTATAAGTTACGCTTGTAGTATAGAAGTTAATAAGCCAGTTTGTATATATAAATTAACTTATAACCCGAATGATAAAGTTTAAGAATTTTTACTATGTATTGCTTTAAGGTAAGTAGAATTACGTAGATACATGTAGACATTGCAGATGTATATTTTCTCTGTATTTTTATGATATTAACTATGAAATAATAAGGAGAAATAATTATGCCAAGTTCCCTCGCAAAAAAAAGTCAAACTGAAGTATCCTCTCCTCATATATCCAGAGGACTGAATCTGTTTGATGAAATGGAAAAAATGTTTGAAAACTTTTCTACAAAAGGGTGGTTAAGACCGTTCCATTGGGATGCCCCTGCTATGGCAGATATTACACTGCCGTTTGAAACAACCATGCCAAGTGTTGATGTTGTCGATCGAGATAACGAGATTTTAGTGAAGGCCAATTTACCTGGGGTAGAAAAAAAAGATATTGATATTTCTTTAACTAAAAATACCGTTACCATCAAAGGTCAAACCAGTCGTGAAGAAAAAGAGGAAAAGGGTGACTATTACCGTTGTGAAATTTCCAAAGGGTCATATATGCGTACTATGGGATTACCTGCCGAGGTTGATGAAAAAAAAGCCAAAGCTAAATTTAAAGATGGTGTCTTGGAGCTAACCTTACCTAAATTGGAAGTAGCTGAGCGGCGTAGCATTAAAATTGAATAAACCGTATGTGCTTACTCAATGCAAAACCCGGCTCGGCTGGGTTTTGTTATAGCGAATGAGACAAAAATGTAATTTGTATTATATTGTGCGGATATCTTTTATTCCTATGTTAGGATAAGTGATGTGTTTTTCCGCAACAGCCAGCTTTACCACCGCAGCCATTTTAATCCCCAGCGGCATTTACTGCCTTATGAAAGCGAATCAGCTTGATAAACCTTATTGGGCGTTTGCCATGTTTCCGTTCATGTTTGGGTTGCAACAGTTACTCGAAGGGGGTGTCTGGCTTGCATTGATAAATGACAATGCCGTGAGCGCACATGCATTTGCACTAGGTTTTTTGTTGTTTTCACATGTATTCTGGCTTGGCTGGGTTCCATATTCGGCCTATCTTGCTGAATCATCAGTCAGTCTCAGGAAGTCATTCCAGTTGCTATCCATTATTGGAGTATTTTTTGGCCTGGGTATGTTTGTGCCATTATTGTTTAATCCTGAGTGGTTAACGGCTTCGGTTGCTAGTGATTCTATTTATTATAAGCTCACTCTCATTTCCGATGTATATGTACCACAACCAGTACTGACAGCATTGTATGCAACTATAATTCTAGTACCATTATTGTTATCTTCAGAGCGTTACTACAACATACTTGGTTTTATGATCCTGATTTCGGGTATATTATCCTGGCTATTTTATACATGGGTATTTGTGTCTGTCTGGTGTTACTTTTCCTCGGTTATCTCATTATATATTTTCTTTGTTATAGCCCGTTGCGTAAATACTATACGTGTATCGAAGGTTGCATAAAATAATTTATACATTTTGAATTATTATTCACCTAGCCATTGTTCTACACCTGTAATATGTTCCTGTTCCTGTTCCTGTTTTTTATCGAGATGTGGCTTGTTCCCATTGGGTGTGTAGTTGCCTGTATTAGCAGTTATGTCGAAGAACTCGTCATCGCTGTTTTTAATAAAAAGAGCAATAAAGTTACCGTAGTTGATAGAATTGTTCATCACATTCTCTCCTATAACGTTATGCTATTTAAGTTAGTTTGTTTTGTATAGAGCGTTGAATTCAAGAAAAATATTCAATAGCACTGGTTGGTTCAAACCAGATATGTTTTTAAAATTTCTCGTAATTTACTAGTAAATCTAATGGTTTTCTATAAGTGAAACCACCTAGATCAGGCACAATTTTGGTGAACACCATTTGTACGACTGCCTTATTGAGGTAGGGTATTATTGTTGCCACTATCTTTCGCTTGCGGGTAATACGTATAGCAATACCATTCTTGTGAAATTATAATACTTCTTGTGAATCAAAAGGATGTAAGCCTCAAACTATCTAAATATAGTGACTAGTTGTGACAAATAAGATAAAAATTAAATCCAGCATTATAGTATTAAATATTATATTTACATTGCTTTTAACGGCGTGTGCTTATGATCCATACTATGTTGCGCCGCCATACCGCCATGTCGATTTCTATCCCTATGATTATTATTACTATCCAACTTCTCGAGTATATTTTCACTTTACGACAGGATACTATTATTATTTTGATAATAATAGATGGGTAAAATCGCGAACATTGTTGCCACGCATACACCTGGATCCAAAAGATCGAGTACGTATACGTGTAGATACCGACAAACCTTTTATGAAATATCCGGAACATATAAAAAAATACAAGCCAATGCCGGGTTATCGGGTTGATAACCAACGAAGTATCAGAGAGCGAGAGGAAAATCGCAATCTGTATAATGAATATAAGATATCAAAAGAGCAAAAAAATTCAAAAAAACGCGATAGACAAGAGCGTAGGTAGTCTGTGAGTGCTTATAAATAAAATATTTAAAACTCATAAATTTTTTGTGAATCCATTTCAAAAATACTGGTACAGAAATGCCTCGTTGTAATGAGTAAGGGCGAACACTGAAAGAACGCTTTTCTGATTAAGGTGTACTTAAGACTTTATGTTCTTTATTTCCGGGTCGGCTGTTGAGTCAATGATGTCGTATCGCAGAAATTTATATTCCTAAGGATGCTGTAAACTCCTCGTTTGGATTAGTCTTCTAATATTCTATTTTCTGCATAGTTATTTTTACACTACTTACCGATTGAATTTTTTATTTTAATACTTGACTGTTATTAAAATTTTAAAGTGATGTATATAACTCTAATTCTACGTATTTTTACTTATGAGCAGCACATAATTTAAAGTGTAGACTTAAAATTTACCTGAAGTGTTTAATATTTAGCACTGGAACAGTAGTGAAAGAGGAATATATCTACATGATAAAGAATTCTTCATGGCGAATGGTTCTGTTATTAATTTTGCTGGCCTGTTTAATTTTTTTTACTGTGTCTGTTGCGCATGCGGATAAAGTGATTATTCAGTTAACCATAGAGGATGTCATTGGTCCTGCTACTGATGACTACGTTGGTAGCGCACTTCAAACTGCGTCAGACAATCAGACTGAATTGGTTGTTATTCGTCTCGATACACCAGGCGGTCTGGATTCTGCAATGCGAAGTATCATCAAGAAGATTACAAATTCTCCCGTTCCTGTTGCAGTGTATGTTTTCCCAAGTGGAGCACGTGCCGCAAGTGCCGGCACATATCTGCTTTACGCTAGTCATATTGCTGCAATGTCTCCGGGTACCAACCTGGGAGCTGCGACACCAATAACACTAGGTGGCATCTCACCATCTGAGCTTAAAAAAGAAAAAAATCAAGCAGACAAACCTGTCGTAGCTAGCAATGAAGAAACAATGAAACGTAAAATGGTCAATGATGCGGTTTCATATATACGCAGTTTAGCGCAACTACGAGGTCGTAATGAACAATGGGCTGAAAAATCTGTGCGCGAATCAGTAAGTTTACCGGCTAAAGAAGCACTTAAACTAAATGTGATCGATATTGTTGCAGTTGGTATGGCAGACCTGTTAAAACAAATTGATGGCCGCGAAGTTTTAATCCAGGGGCAAAAAAAAACAATACGTACTGCGGGATTAGTACTAACCAAAGTTGAGCCGGACTGGCGTAATAGATTACTGAGTGTGATAACCAATCCTAACATCGCCTATATCCTGATGCTTGTAGGTATTTACGGTTTAATATTTGAATTCTCAAATCCCGGTGCCATTATTCCCGGTACGGTAGGCGGGATATGTTTACTCTTGGCCTTATACGCATTTCAATTATTACCGATTAATTATGCAGGTATGGGACTCATTTTACTTGGCATAGCATTAATGGTAGGCGAAGCATTTGAGCCAAGTTTTGGCATGCTTGGCATAGGTGGTCTTATTGCTTTTGTATTTGGTTCGATTATTTTAATGGATACGACTGCACCTGGTTACGGTATCGACATTTCTGTGATTGCAACATTCGCCATCAGTAGCATTATTATGTTTAGTATTGTTATTGGGATGGCGATAAAAGCGCGCAGGCGACCTGTGGTAAGCGGGATGGATGAATTATTAGGCAGTGAAGCATTGGTTATTGATGACTTTGAAAATGATGGCAAAGTTAAACTTCATAGTGAAATATGGAATGCTCATAGTGATTCAATTTTACAAAAAGGGCAGTATGTAAAAGTTACGGGTATTAAAGGTTTAACCTTAAACGTTGAACCGTTAGTACCGTCAAAACAGGAGAAAAAATAATGACGCTCTATGGCTTGTATATTTTTGTAACGATTATAGTTTTGTTGTTTGCGAGTGCTATCAGAATTTTACGTGAATACGAACGTGGTGTAATTTTCCTGCTTGGGCGTTTCTGGAAAGTAAAAGGCCCGGGGTTTATGATTTTGATTCCGTTTATTCAGCAAATGGTGCGGGTAGATCTACGCACCATTGTAATGGATGTTCCGAGTCAGGATGTTATTTCACGCGATAATGTATCCGTGAATGTTAATGCTGTGGTTTATTTTCGTGTAATTGAACCGGACAAAGCAATTATTCAGGTCGAAAACTTTTATGAAGCCACCAGCCAGCTGGCTCAAACGACTTTACGCTCGGTGCTGGGGCAACATGAACTGGATGAAATGCTGGCAGAACGTGAGCGACTAAATGCAGATATTCAGAGTGCACTGGATCAACAAACTGATACATGGGGTATCAAGGTCAGCAATGTAGAAATTAAACATGTTGATCTGAATGACAGTATGATTCGTGCCATTGCCAAACAGGCAGAAGCTGAACGTACTCGACGAGCCAAAGTGATTCACGCAGAAGGTGAATTGCAAGCGGCTGAGAAATTACTTGGTGCGGCACAAATCCTTGCTCAACAACCACAGGCATTACAATTACGTTATTTGCAAACGCTCACAGAAATTGCTGGCGAAAATTCAAATACGATTGTTTTCCCATTACCGATGGATTTGATTGAAAACTTAATCCATAAATCAAAAGTATGATCGACTGGATATTGTATTCAGAATAGTTGACTATTTCCCTGAGATAAAATTCTTTATGGGTATATATGCGGTAATACGTATAGCATCGAATTTGTAGCAAAAATATACTGAACAACAAATCAATCAATAGAGGATGTTTTTGTATGTTGGCAAATAGTCTAACGGATATCAACATGGTTATTTATCATAATCAATCGATGGTAACGGCCTGTAGACCAGATCATCTGGGATTTATGGGGGTATTTTTAAAAGGCATTCATCTTGGCTATCCTGTTGGTACATTTCTCGAAGTAAAATTTATCGGGCATAAGTATGATTATTCCAAAGGTATTCGTATCCCGATGGTGGTTAATCATTCTGAAGCCAATGGTACAGGGTTAAGATTAAAAAATTTTGAAAAGGACGTTGCGCAGAAATGGAAAGGAATCCTTAAAGCTATTATTAAACCTTTTGTTCCAAAAAAGCGTAAGGAAGTGGCTGATGCCTTATAATTATTTCAATAGACTTGTAAAGTATTAGTGAGAAGATCCTGCCGGATTTTGTAAATATTCGAGAGATTGTCACGAACAATTTCTTCTATTTTCAACGTTACTGAATCAATAGTTGCTCCATTTTGTAATTTAACCTGAATGTCGATAACTTTAGGTTCATTTATCGGACTTCCAATCTGGCTGAGTAAATAACAATACGCATCACTTACGTCATGAAGTTCCATGACTATCAATTCCGCTATTTGTAATGCCACAATGTTGTAGAGTTTGCCAATATGAGTCACAGGATTTTTACCTGCTGCGGCTTCCATATTCATCGGCCGATAGGGTGTAATGAGTCCATTTACTCGGTTACCTCGTCCTACCTCACCATCATCACCTGATTCTGCTGAAGTTCCAGTGACGGTTAAATAAATACTTTCTTTTTCGATATTGTCAGCAGCATTAAGTATAACGTCTAGAGGCAGGTTAGTTACTTTTTCGGCTTGAGTGGTGATGAGTGTGATGAGTTGTGCTTTTTTCTGAATGTAGTCATTGATGTCGGTAATAAAGCGATCAACAAATGCGCATGCGATAGTGAGTTCTATTTTCTCGTCTCTAATAACCCCCATCACTTTAATATCTTCACCTGTTTCCGGGTAAGTTTTTTTCATTTCTGGCGAATTAAGGTATTCCTCAATGTTTAAAACCAGATATTCCAGTTCACTCAAGGGTGCATAGCCGACACCACAGGAAGTATCATTCGCCAGGGCTATACCGGTTTGTTCCTGTCTTAAGTAAAGCTCAACTAGATCTGCTGAGCCGGGACGTATCAATGAATGGATTTTGATATCTCGTTCTGCATCCAGTGCATGGAAATGTCGGCGTAACCAACTTTTACAACTATGTACTACAAGTTCTTCAAGCGGTACCTTGATATGATTAAATTCACAGGTTGCACGTCCTGCCAGAAAAATTTCCATAGGGGCTACAATTTTACCGCCATTAAAAGCGGGTTGCGATGAACCACCCCATAGAAGTGCTTTATCGACATTGTGGTGCAATACCAGGCCAAAATTTTCAAGATAATATTTACACAAGCTACGGCTTAGTTCTTCGGCCAGTGCATCACACATGGTGTCTGGGTGGCCAATACCTTTGCGCTCAACAATTTCTATTGTCGAGGAAGTCGTTGGTGTTGAATCAAGCGTTGATATATTGATTTTATTCATGGTTTAACCTTGTTTCAAATTTTCGATATAGGCTGATGGTGGCGCCAACCAGCCAAGCATAACAATAATGACAATAAGTACGGAATATATAATTGACATTATCAGGCTTTGTTTAATATTTGGAACGGCGTATTTCTTTTTTATAAGACCTTGACTACCCCAGTGAAGTAGCAAAAACCCCAGTAGATTTGTTAACCAGTATCCGATGATAAAACCGGGTAGAAATAATTTTTCGTTAATCAGTGAAAAGGGTATCGAAATTAAATATGCCAGTGGTACATTAACAACCAGGTCATTCCACCATGTCAATGGCGAAAGAATAAAGCCTATTGTGACGAGTGAAATATTAAAAATGGTTTGTTTCATTATCACAGCTGTCCCGTTAACATAATTACAATGACTGGTAAGTTTTTGATTTTGTGGATGGCCAACTTGTTAGAAGAGACATGCAACATCCCATGATACCGTTCGAGAATCAGAATAATCCCTTCTCCCCTAGGGAGAAGGTTAGGATGAGGGGATGAGTAAAACAACGAGTTACCTATTATGCTCCCCTCACCCCATCCCTCTCCCGGAGGGAGAGGGCGTTAACGGGACAGCAATGTTTCATTATTAAACCATTGTTTTTCTCAATAACTCTCGCACTTGTGTGAATGAGCGTGTATTAAGGATATCAGATTTTTCCAGCCATCCGCGTCGTGCCTGACCAATACCGTATTTCAAATTATCAAAACCGTTAATGTTATGTGAATCCGAATTAACACTGATGAGAACGCCTTCTGTTTTTGCCATTTGGCAATATACGTCAGATAAATCCAGCCTGTCAGGTTGTGCATTCAGTTCAAGATAACAACCACGTTGTTTTGCTTCACGGATAATACGATTCATATCGACATCATACGCATCGCGCTGTTCTAATAGCCGACCGGTCGGGTGTGCCAGTATGCTGAAGTAAGGGTGTTGCATCGCACTCAGGATGCGCCTGGTTTGTTTGTCGCGCGACAATTTAAAATTACTGTGTATAGCACCAATAACCAGATCCAGTTTGGCTAGTACGTTGTCGGGTAAATCGAGACTACCATCTTCCAGAATATCCACTTCAATACCTTTCAACACAGTAATGCCATCGAGAGTGTCGTTGAGTTTGTCAATGTCATCAATTTGTTTTAACAAACGTTCCGCTGTTAAACCATGTGCAACTGTTAAATGCTTACTGTGTTCGGTAATAGCCAGATAGCTTAAACCATAGTGTTTGGCTGCTTCCGCCATTTCTTTTAAGCTATTATAACCATCTGTTGCCTTGGTATGAGCATGCAAATCGCCCTGCAAATTTTGTAATTCAACTAAGTTAGGAAGTTTATTTTTCTCGGCGGCTTCAATTTCGCCCTGGTTTTCTCGTAATTCTGGTGGTATCCAGGGTAGACCGACAGCTTTGTAGACGGATTCTTCAGTATCACCAGCAATTTGTGTATCGCCTTTGAAAACTCCATATTCATTAACCTTTAAGCCCTGCTGCCGGGCGCGACGCCGTATTGCAATGTTGTGAGCTTTAGAACCCGTAAAATAATGCAAGGCGGCGCCCATGCTTTTTTTTGTAACCACTCGCAAGTCAACTTGTAAACTATTTTTGAGTACAACTGTACTGCGTTGACTGCCCTTGCTCAAAATGTTGGCGATTTCATCATATTCAACAAATGCCTGTACTACAGGTTTGCTATTTTTTGCACACACCAGAATATCTAGGTCGCCCACTGTATCCTTACAGCGCCGATAACTACCGGCAATGACGATTTCCTCTGCCTGTGTCTGATTGTTGAGATAAGCGGCATAAGGTCCTGCATAGTGAGCGGCAATAGCCAGTTTGATACGAGTTTTTTTCTGAATATGGCTTTCTATGTTTTTGATCAGTGTTTGACTGGTCTTGTCGCCAAAACCATGGATAGTTTGTAAACGACCATCTTTGGCTGCACGCAAGAGTTGTTCGGCTGTGTGTATATCCAGATCATGATAAAGAGCGTGTATTTTCTTTGGCCCAAGTCCGGGTATGCGTAAAAGTTCGGTTAAATCAGCCGAGTGAGTCTGACGTAATTTCTGTAATGCCAAACATTTTCCAGTTTGTACAATTTCTTCAATTTTAGCGGCCAGATCCTTACCGATAGTCGGTAAGCGGGTTAAGTCGGCTTGTTGCTTGACCAGGGTCGAGACTTCCTGATTCATGCCGTTGAGCATGCGTGCCGCATTTCGATAAGCTCGAACCCGAAACGGGTTGGCATTTTCAAGCTGGAGTATGTTGGCTATTTCCTCGAATATTTTTGCTATATCGGTATTGTTAATGGGCATGCTGTTAGTACCGTTGCTGGTAAAAAATATTTATTGAAAACTCGCGTGAAAATAGTATCTGACATGGAATAGTAACATTTATAGCATACTCTCTCTTATCTGGGCATTGCTTAGGTAGTATCACGTATAGTTATTGAATTGCTAAAAATGATAAAAAGTTAAGCAGATTATCGATTTCTTGTGCTGGCAGTGAATAGCCGGCTGTAGTGTAATTTAGTCGTTAATCTCCATTATATTTCGATACTTTACGCACATAGCTCACAACAATTTTGAGGTTTATTGAATTCTAAAATTATTTTTATGCTGGATGACAAATGTCGGATATTAAAGACAAGCTTCTGTCTGATAAAGGTATAGCAAAAATCGAATGGGCAATGACTGAAATGCCCGTTGTAAATAGCCTGTTAAAACGTTATGAAAAAACCCGTCCATTAGCCGGTGTGCGAATAAGTGCTTGTCTGCATATTACCACTGAAACAGCCAACCTGGCGCGTACCCTCAAAAGTGCCGGTGCGGATATCGTGCTGTGCGCCAGTAATCCACTAAGTACCCAGGATGAGGTTGCCGCGGCGTTGGTATCTGAATATGAGATACCGGTATTTGCTATTCGCGGTGAAGATACTAGCGTTTATTATCAGCACATTCAATCCGCATTGAATCATCAACCTGTTATGACGATGGATGATGGCGCGGATTTAGTAAGTGAATTACATAAAACACGTACCGATTTATTAGCCAATATAATTGGTGGCACCGAGGAAACAACAACGGGAGTCATTCGGCTTCGTGCTATGGCAAAAGACAATGCCCTTAAGTATCCAATTATTGCCGTTAATGATGCGATGACTAAACATCTTTTTGATAACCGTTATGGTACAGGACAAAGTGCACTGGATGGCATAATTCGCGCGACCAATATTTTACTGGCAGGCAAGACTTTCACGATTATTGGATACGGTTGGTGTGGACGTGGTGTGGCGATGCGTGCCAGCGGTCACGGTGCGCATGTTATTGTGTGCGAAGTTGATCCCTTGCGTGCCCTTGAAGCGAGTATGGATGGTTATCGTGTCATGCCATTAATTGAAGCAGCTGAAGAATCTGATTTTATTCTAACCGTAACCGGTGACAAGCATGTTGTCGATGAACAGCATCTGGAAGTAATGAAAAATGGTTGTGTGTTGGCAAATGCCGGGCATTTTAATGTCGAGATAAATATCCCGGCTTTAGAGGAAATGAGTATTAGCAAACATTCGCCACGCACATCGGTTGAAGAGTACACCTTGAAAGATGGACGCGTGATTAGATTGTTAGCCGAAGGTCGGTTGGTTAATCTTGCCGCTGCAGAGGGACATCCTTCTTCAGTGATGGATATGAGTTTTTCTAATCAGGTTTTATGTGCGATATATATGTATCAGAACTGTGGCTCATTGAACAATGCTGTGCACAATGTGCCACTTGAAATAGATAATGAAGTGGCACAACTTAAACTGGATGCGATGGGTATATGCATAGATCAACTTACGGCTGAGCAATTAAAATATTTGTCTTCATGGCAAGAAGGAACATAAACAAGATGGTTATGGCGGTATGAAAAATAATATTAAAAGTATGTTGGATACTATCCGAATGGAAGCAGACTACAGTGCCGCCTATACAGGCAGGAAAGAATTTGATGAGCGTGTGATGCAGGCTATGCATGATGTCGACAGAAAACTATTTGTTCCCGAAATATTTAAAAAGCAGGCCTATGATAACAGCCCATTACCCATTGGAAACGGACAAACCATTTCCCAGCCTTACATAGTAGCGCTGATGACAGACTTACTGGATACCTCTCCGGAAAGTATTGTATTAGAAGTCGGTACCGGTTCAGGCTATCAAGCAGCAATTCTGTCTCATTTGGTGAAAAAAGTGTATAGCATTGAAAAAATTTCTGAATTGGCTGAATTTTCGAGAGCAAACTTGAAAAGGCAGGGGTATAACAATATAGAAATACTGTGCAATAACGGTTATTACGGTTGGCAAGAGAAATCACCTTTTGATGCCATTATTGTTACAGCAGCGGCAACCCATATTCCGGAGAGTTTGATTAGTCAACTTAAGCCCGGCGGACGTATGGTGATACCTGTTGGACAACCACAAAAGCGTCAGAGGTTGATGCTTGTAATAAAAGATGAATCTGGTAGTACGAGTACAGAAACCATTCTTTCAGTCGTTTTTGTACCACTGGTGATTGAAGATTTTGAGGTTGCGAATTAAAAGGAGATAATTATGAGTATTAATGTGGGTGGAAAGATAATTGAAACTGATACAGAAGGTTATTTACTCAATCCTGATGACTGGTCAGAAAAAGTGGCAGAGGAAATGGCCTATCAACAAGCAAAACAGGATAATGTTAAATTAACCGAAACCCATTGGGGACTGATTCAGTATTTTAGGGATTATTATGCTGAAAATAAAGTTCATCCTACAATGCATAAACTTGTGATGAGCTTGGGGAAATACCACGGAGAACATTTTCACGATAAAAAAGCGTATGAAAAATTTCTTTATAAAACATTTCCACATGGCCCGGTACAAGAGCTTTGTAAACTTGCTGGATTACCAAAACCACTTGCGGATGTCGAGGATTGAAATTCTTTCATAAATAGTAGATATATTGGAATTCATTACGGATTTATATATGTTGATATAATGGAGAAATATAGATGATATATAAAAAATCATTTTATGCACTGATTTTATCGATAATTTTTTCGGCTTTCATCTTGCCTGCATATTCTGAAGACAATTCAGGTATAACCAGTTTACGTCAAACCAGCAAAGCCTTTGCTGAAGTCGCAAAAAAAGTCTCACCATCGGTTGTTTTTATTCAGGTAGAAAGCGTAAAAAAGAATATACAGACTACACCTTTCCAATCTCCATTTAGCGATGATTTTTTTAAGCGGTTTTTTGGAGAGTCACTTCCTGATTTCCCCCAACAACCTCAAATGCCTGCTGATAAAAATGTTGTTGCCCAGGGATCAGGCTTTGTTTTTTCTTCTAAAAAGAGTTTATTAACGGATAGAAGTTACATCCTAACGAATAACCATGTTGTAGAGGGTGCGGATAAAATACATATTACTTTCAAAGATGGTACTGAATTTAATGCGAAAGTTGTTGGAACGGATCCAAAATCCGATATTGCAGTGTTAGAAATCAAAGATAGCAGTCATCCTGCATTATCTTTAGGCAGTTCATCTCGTCTTGAAGTTGGAGAATGGGTTATTGCTGTTGGTAATCCATTTGGATTGAGCCATACCCTAACAGTGGGCGTGGTGAGTGCTAAAGGCCGTACCGGCCTTGGTATTAATGATTATGAAGATTTTATTCAGACTGATGCGGCTATTAATCCTGGTAACTCGGGTGGCCCCTTACTTAATCTGGATGGTGACGTGGTGGGAATCAATACGGCTATCTTTTCCCGTAGTGGTGGTTATATGGGCGTCGGTTTTGCAATCCCGGTTGATTTGGTCAGTAACATTGCGAAACAACTGATTGATAAAGGTGAAGTAACACGTGGTTATTTAGGTATTGTCATTCAATCCTTGACACCGGAATTATCTAAATCATTTGACCTTGACGTCAGCAAAGGGATATTAATATCTCAAATAGCAGAAGAATCGCCTGCAGCAAAGGCTGGCTTAAAAGTGGGTGATTTAATCGTACGCTTTCAAGATAAGGATGTTGCAGAAGTGGGTGATTTTAGAAACCAGGTAGCGCAAACGTCGCCAGGTACTACAGCAAGCTTGGCTATTATACGTAACGGGAAACGGATACTTGTGAATGTGAAAATTGGACATCTGGACAAGACACCTGCTACAGCTAAAGCATTTACCCAAACCGCTGACGAACTAGGCGTGGTAGTACAAACTATTACACCAGAGCTAGCTAAACAATTCAATGTCAAAACAGGCGAAGGTGTCGTTGTCAGCGAGGTAAAGCGCGGCTCTTTGGCTGCAATGGCGGGCATTCGTTCGGGTGTTGTTATATTACAAGTTAATCGGAAAGCTATAAATTCTGCTGCTCAGTTTAAACAAGCGATAGATAAGAGCCGTAGTGATAAACAAGTACTGCTTCTCATCCGTGACCAGAATATGTCGCGGTATGTAGTGTTAAGCTGGCGTTGATATCATTATTGCATTGCAATAATTAATTATTCGTTGCTTAAGTTTATATTAGGATAGATTTTCGTAAGTTTGAACTTAACACTTTCATAAAGTGAAACGATGAATACCGTAAAATGGCAACAACATGTAAAAGTAAATCGGTTGCAAACCTTACTGTTAATTGTTTCTATGGCTGGGTTTCTGGCACTACTAGGTTGGGTATTATGGGGCGTTGCCGGTATTATTTATTTGCTAGTAATCAGTGTATTAATTTTATTATTAACACCGACTATCACACCTCAACTTATTATGCGCTTATATGGGGCTCAACGCTTGTCATCTTCTCAGGTTCCAGAACTTCATTCCATTGTGTTAGAACTTAGTGAACGTAGTCATTTAAATTTTATCCCCGAATTATATTATATACCGAGTAGTATGGTCAGTGCTTTTGCTGTGGGACGCCCTAAACAGGCTGGCATTGCAATTACCGATGGCTTTCTCCGGACATTCGATCTGCGTGAGGCAGTAGGTGTGCTCGCACATGAAATTAGTCATATTCGCAGTAATGATATGAGTGTGATGGCACTGGCTGACATGTTTAGCCGATTAACCAGTATGTTATCTATATTTGGTCAGTTACTTTTTATCTTCAATTTACCTTTAGTAATTTTAGGCATTGTTAGTGTAAATTGGTTGGTTATTGGCTTATTAATCCTCGCACCAACAATTAGCACATTGGCGCAACTGGGCTTATCTCGTGTTCGTGAGTATGATGCAGATCTTAATGCTGCACGTTTAACAGGTGATCCTGAAGGCTTAGCAAATGCATTAGTTAAAATGGAAAGTATTCAGGGTGGTTGGTTTGAAAGGCTATTTTTGTCGGGGAGAAGGATTCCAGAGCCGTCCTTCCTTAGAACCCATCCACCAACAGCTGAACGAGTACATCGATTACTATCGTATAAAAAATCTTCCGTAGATAATATTAATTTAGATTTATCGACTTCAGCATCATTAGAAAATAATTTACTACTTGGCAGAATAAAAAGAAGGCCTGGCTGGCATTTTAATGGTTTATGGCATTAAAAAATACTGGTAGCTGGTTTTGTAAGCTAGTGATTGTACAAGTATATGTTTATAGATCATATGATTACGTATGTGAAACTACGTATTTTCTTTAAGAATATACCTTGGTATAAATAACTTCAGGAAAGAAATTATTTATACAGGATAGTTTCTAACGCTTAGTACTGCATCCCTTAAAGGGTACTAAGGACTTTTGCGGCCAAGCCCCTTGGCCGTTTTTTTTATTTATCATTAAACCATTTTATAACAGTGATTCTAGGTATTAATGCGTATTACGTATAATTTATTATATGGTTATGATTGATTTAAATTTTTTAATAGGTCTAAATTTGTATGGTAGATGACCGTGAAAAAATATTAATTACTGATACTAATAATAACTTCCTGATAAAATGCAAACGTGATCTTGATGATTATGGTTATGATGTTGTTGTCGAAAATACAGCATCCGAAATATTGTTTTTGCTAAAAATTAACCATTTCGATTTAATCTTGCTAGATATAACTATTCCAAATCTTAAGGTGCTTGATATAATCGAGTCAATACGTAACACAAATACCCCTACTTCAATTATCATATCTAATGATGCGGCAAATTATGACATTGCCATTGAGTCTGTCAGGCGTGGCGCTTTTGATATGCTCATAAAGCCTTATGATAGTGGTAGACTTATTAATATAATTAAAGATGCGCTGAATAATTCAGCTCAAATTATGCAGGGTAGCAGTATTGCGGAACAAATCGAACCAGCCGACAACATTTATCAATTCATGGTCGAAAATTCGCAGGATATTCAGTACATCCTGGACGATGCAGGAAAGTTCCGTTTTATTAATAAAAGAGTGGAAAGCCTACTAGGCTATACTCGTTCAGAATTAATTGGTAAGTATTATTCAGAGCTTGTATATCCAGATGATTTAGATAAGGCAATGTTCCGTTTGCATGATAAACGTAATAACAATACTTTACCGCAAAATGTAGAGTTACGTCTCAAGTGTAATAACAAAGATGTTAGTTTTCTTTATTTTGATATTATGTCAATGGCCATACCTCACAATATCAAGTCAAACATAAGTCCGAGTGATGAAAATATTACATTAGATGGTTTATCTACTTTTGGTATAGCACATGATGTTACAACAAGAAAAAAGATCGAGAAAATAGTCCATAACAAGGCTAGTTATGATCATTTAACAAGTTTGCCTAATAATATTTTGTTTCACGATCGAATGAATTTGGCGATTGCTAAAGCAAAACGTGATGACACTGCTTTTGCCGTAATGTATCTTGATCTTGATGGATTTAAAGCCATTAACGATACTTATGGGCATCACCTCGGGGATAAGGTTTTACAAATGATGAGTGAGCGAATGCTAAATTGTTTGCGAGAAAGCGATACTTTAGCCCGGGTTGGCGGTGATGAATTTACGTTATTATTACCCAATGTGAGTGATAATCAGGAGGCCGCCATCATTGCTAACAAACTAACCTTAAGTGCTATGAAACCCTTTTTAATTAATAAAGTTAAACACAGTTTAAGTGTCAGTATTGGGATTGCATTCTTTCCTGATGATGGCACTTCACGCGAACAACTCATTCAAGCATCAGATAAAGCAATGTACAAAGTTAAAAACGGCCAGAAAAACGGTTACCATTTTCACAGAGAAAACGAGTTAACTTAATAACAAGTCGAATGACTTTAATTCTATTGTTGCGTCATATTAATATTTTTTCTAATATGTGTATCGTTCAATTACTAAATAATTAATAGCTGAATTTTTTATTTACTTCTGTATTCGCCGTGATATAGTTCGTTTTTACTGATGAAAATGTATTTCTCTGCGAATCACTACTCGTATTTATAATCTCTTTTTCAGGATGGTTTTCCATCGCTACATTGACAACACTTTCTGATTTTTCTGGCAACATTAGCAATACTGTTGCCAACATCGCTACTTGAATGAACAGCCTGATGACAGAAGAGAGTGTGTTTTTCATAATTGTAGTCCTTTATTATTAGTAAAATTCTTGTAACCAACATTTAACTTAAATCTATACTTATTCCCATTGCTTTAAAATACGTAGTACTTCGTATTTATTCGATATAGTTTTTCAGCTGTAGATATAAATTAGTATTATTTTTAAAATTCTAAGCCATAAAAAAAATGACACTAATTTGACGCGATAACAATGTATTTTATTAGACAGCTTTATCGGCATATACATGTGGTATTTTTCTTATGTTTATATAAGTAAAACTACGTATTTTTTACAAATTTAAGGCTACATATGACTAAGTCTCGTCCTTTAGATGGCCAAAAGTGTGGTATTGTGATTTGTACAATTAACTTACTGGCCACCTTATAAGAGCCTTGCATAAACAGTTTGCATGCTGAGTATCATCTACAAAAATTTGGACGCAATTAATGTCGAAACCTGATAAAGACCCTGTTATCACGACTACCACAAGTATTAATTTTTCAGTAGTCGGTATTGGTGCGTCGGCAGGTGGTTTGGAGGCGGTCACTGCACTACTCCACGACCTACCAATAAACACGGGTATGGCTTTTGTATTAGTTCAACATTTGGCTCCAACACATGAAAGCATGCTTAGCGAGTTACTCTCCAGGGCAACAACTATGCCGGTTATGGAAATAAAAGACGGTATGCTAGTCGAATCTAATCATTTCTATGTTATTCCCCCTAATACTAACTTGGGTATTTTGCATGGCACTTTGCACCTTATGCCAAGGTCAGATGAAAAAGGCCAACACTTGCCGATTGATTTTTTTTTACGATCCCTGGCAAAAGAGGAGTCGAGTCAAGCCATTGGTGTTATCCTTTCCGGTAGTGCTTCAGATGGAGTGCTGGGATTAATGGAAATTAAGGCTGAAGGGGGTATTACCTTCGCACAGGATGAAGCCTCGGCCGCACACAGCAGTATGCCTCACAGTGCCATTGCAGCGGGTTGCGTTGATTTTGTTTTGCCACCCAAGCAGATCGCTCTCGAACTGGCTCGCATAGGAAAACACCCCTATCTTAAACACGTTAATACTGAAACAGAACATGCCTTGCCCGGAGAAGAGGATAATCTGCATAAGATATTCCTGCTACTACGCCAGAGTACGGGTAATGATTTTACTTATTACAAGCAAAGTACAATCTTGCGTCGAATAAAGCGCCGCATTTTATTACATAAACTGGAACGCCTGGACGATTATGTAAGGTATCTGCAACAAACCCCTACAGAAGTAGAAGCTCTATTTCGAGATTTATTAATTAACGTTACCAGTTTCTTCCGTGACCCGGAGGTATTCGATGGATTGAAGAACTTAGTTTTCCCTACGATAGTAAAAGATCGCCCTGATGCTTTGCCTATTCGTATCTGGGTCGCTGGTTGCTCGACTGGCGAAGAAGTTTACTCAATTGCTATTGCTCTATTCGAATTTCTTGGGGATATGGCAAATAATACGCCTGTCCAGTTTTTTGCTACAGACCTTGATGAACAAGCCGTTGAAAAAGCGCGCAGTGGTATTTATCCGGCCACAATTTCCGAAGCTGTTTCCGCCCAACGTTTACAACGATTTTTTACCAAGGTAGAAAAGGGTTATCAAATCTCAAAACAAATTCGTGATATATGTATCTTTGCAAAACAAAATGTATTCAAAGACCCCCCGTTTTCCAGGCTGGATCTAATAAGTTGCCGTAACCTTCTAATTTATTTAAGTCCGGTATTACAAAAAAAGATTATGCCTATCTTTAATTATGCTTTGAATAACAAAGGTTTTTTATTATTAGGCAACTCAGAAACCATAGGGCGTCATGCCGATTTATTTAGATTAGCGGATAAACAAATTAAGTTATATGAAAAAAAATCAGTACCGAGTGCTCTACATTTTAATATGTCTGACTTGTCAATGACTAATGCAGTCGACACCCATCGTTATATTGCGCAAGGTGAACAAGGGGCGACATGGACTAGTCTGGATATTCAGCGTGAGGCTGACCGAATTGTATTGAAAAAATATGCACCTTGTGGAGTAGTTGTTAATGAAGACCTCGAGGTGGTTCAGTTCCGCGGTCATACGGGCGTTTTTTTAGAACCGGCATCAGGTGAAGCGAGTCTTAATTTGTTAAAACTGGCACGTAACGGATTGCAAATAGAGTTGCGAAACATTATTCACCAGGCCATGGAAAAAAATAGTAGTGTATGCAGCAGTGATATTCATCTTCGAGATAAGGGTAAGATCAAAAATATCAGTATCGAAGTAGAACCTATTTTGGGGCCAGCGAATCAAAGTCGATTTTATCTGGTGCTTTTTAAGGAAATTATGTCCACAGCTGCAAAAAAGACAAAGCAAAAGGATACTTCACCTACAATTGATATTACTGATGAGTCAGTTGAGATCAAACGATTACAACAGGAGATTAATGCTACCCATGAGTATATGCATACTGTTATAGAACAACAAGAAGTCGCAAATGAAGAACTGACTTCGGCTAATGAAGAAATTCAGGCAAGTAATGAAGAGCTGCAAAGTACCAATGAAGAACTCGAAACCGCTAAAGAAGAATTACAGTCTTCTAATGAAGAATTGGCAACAGTTAATGATGAGCTGGCAAGTCGAAATGCTGAACTAGAAGAACTTAGCAACGATTTATCTAATTTAATTACCGGATTATCTATACCTATTGTGATGGTGAATGAAAACTTGCAAATCAGACGTTTTAGTCAGGCAGCTGAAAAATTGCTTAATCTTATTGCCGCAGATCAGGGTCGTCCTATTTCTCATATTAAAGCCAATATTAATGTGCCGGAATTAGAGCAGGCATTATTAAGAGTGATCGATAGCGTAAAAACCGAAGAGGTTGAGGTTCAGGATTCACAGGGTTATTGGTATAAAGTGCAAATTCACCCTTATAAAACACTTGATAATAAAATTAGTGGGGCCTTGATTGCCTTTATTGATATTAATGTAATGAAGGAAAGTCTTGATGCAGCCCAGCAGGCTCGACAGTTTTCCGAAGCTATAGTGTCGGCAATAGGTCATCCGATGTTAGTGCTGGATCAAAACTTACGTGTTGTTTCTGCCAGTGAAGTTTTTTATTCCGAGTTTAAAGTAACTGAAAAAGAAACGATTGGAAATTTATTATATCATCTTGGTAATGGACAGTGGGGTATTCCACAATTGCGACATAAACTGGATGAAACCATTACTGAAAAAATTAATTTTGATGACTATATAATTGAACATAAATTCGATGACATTGGCGAACGGCGCATGAAAGTTAGTGGACGATATCTTTCTGAAGGAACAAAGCAAGAGCCTATGGTTTTAATGCAAATAATAGACGTGACAAATAACATCTAAATTTAAGTGTAGGTTCCACAACATGCTAAATACAACTGTTTCAGAACTTAAAAAATTTAGTAAGCAAGAATTACTCGAGCATATCGAGAAAATTCAGGCGCTAAATGATAAGCCTTTATGCTTGGAGGCAAATTGTATTACTAGGCATGAGCTTGAAGTGCATCAAATTGAACTTGAAATGCAAAATAGAGAGTTGCGAGAAGCTCAACAGCAGCTGGAAGAAACACGTGATTGTTATGCAGATCTTTACGATTTTGCTCCTGTAAACTATATTAGTTTAGATGAAGACGGAATAATTAAAAATATAAACCTGACGGGTGCAAGTATGTTAGGCGAAGTTAGGAGTAATATCGTTGAACGGCCATTTTCAAAATGGATATGTAAATACGATTTGGAAGTATTTACCAATCATTTGAACGAAGCGTTAAAATCAAATAAAAAACTGACGGCTGAAGTTAGCATGAAAAATGGTTCTGGAGATATTCTGGAGGTAATGATAGAAAGTATCGGTAGCCAGGATTTAGGCACTAATAAATTAGTCTGCCGTAGTGTTATTTTTGATGTCACTGAATATAACCGCAAAAAAAATGAATTATTTCTTCAAGCCAGACAATTAAAGCTTATTACAGATTCATTACCCGTGCTAATAGCGTATTTAGATGCGGGTGAGAAGCACTTGTTTGCAAATAAGACGTATGTAGACTCTTTTGATTTATTGCCTAATGATATTATCGACAAGACAGCAGAAGAAATTTGGGGCCATAATAATTACAAAATAGGTTCTAATTATTTGAAGTTATCCCTTGCCGGTCAAATGGTAAAGTTTGATATGGAGTTACCCATTGGTGATGAGAGGACAAAGTATTTTCATACAACACTTATCCCTGACTATGATAACGATTCCATTGTTTATGGTGTTATTGTATTAATAGGTGATGTTACCGACAGGTTGGCTATTGAAGCTATTGATAGAAAACGTTTGCTTGATATTGCACATTTTTCCAGACTGAGTGCGATGGGGGAAATGGCGAGTGAGATTGCGCATGAGCTAAATCAACCATTAGCTGCAATTTCGATATATAGTGATGCATGTCGGCGCATGGTTCTATCTGGAAAAAGTGAATCTGAAGACATTATCCAGTCACTGACTGATATTAGTGTACAAGCCGACCGTGCTGGAGCCGTTATACGTCGTATTCGTGAGTTTGTTAGTAAGAAAGATATCCAGAGAAATGATACGAGTATAAATGAGCTTGTGCAGGGTGCTTTACAGTTACTCGCTGTAGAAATACGATCTCATAACGTCGAGTTAATTTTAGATTTCACGGAAGACCTACCGGTAGTCTTTGTAGACCAGATTCTGATAGAACAAGTGATATTTAACTTGATACGTAATGCACTTGAGGCCATGGATGACATTGAACAGCATCGGCGTGTATTACGAATACATACGTTAGTAAGTCAATCAAATGTAATTGAAGTCTTAATTGATGATTCAGGCCCTGGTATGACTGAAGAGCAGCTAAAGAAGATTTTTGACCCTTTCCAAACAACAAAGAGCGATGGTATGGGGATGGGGCTTGCGATCAGTTTTTCTATAATCGAAGCTCATCATGGACGACTATGGTGTGTTCCTAATAATCATAGTGGTACGACATTCAGTTTTACTCTTCCAACTAATTAACGAGGCTATTATGCTACATAAACCAATGGTACATATTGTAGATGATGATGATGCAGTTCGTGATGCATTGTCTTTATTAATGCGAGCAGAAGATATACCTTTTCATGTATATGCATCAGCTGAAGAATTCCTGGTTCAACATGCACAGCACAAATTGGGATGCCTGTTACTGGATGTTCGTATGCCAGGGATGAATGGCATGGAGTTACTTGAAGTACTTAAAAAACAGGATGTGGATATCCCCGTTATTTTTATTACCGGTCACGGTGATGTTAGCTTGGCAGTGAACGCGATGAAGGCTGGCGCAACAGATTTTATTGAAAAACCGTTTGATAATAATCGTTTGATAAGTGTTGTTAGCAATTGTTTAGTTGAGTGTGTAAGTCTTA
>Ga0316206_1001049_pt1 | contig 28132 bp, 21 predicted proteins | sample 6monthpyrite_MG_FD_204942 | JGI IMG/M metagenome (GOLD analysis project Ga0316206, IMG submission 204942) | Microbial mat bacterial communities from mineral coupon in-situ incubated in ocean water Damariscotta River, Maine, United States -... | ecosystem: Environmental > Aquatic > Marine >... | reverse complement strand
ATTTGAACTTATTTGATTTACTTAATAGTCAAGCATCTATTAATTATGGTCACTTTGAGTCTCTTTATAGATTTTTTATTAATCAGATTAAAATAAGATTAAGATAATAAGGAATGAAATGAGAGTACTCGTCATAGCACCACAACCATTTTACCAGGAAAGAGGAACTCCAATAGCAGTTGATCTTTTGATTAAAGCATTAAGTAATCATAATCATAAAGTTGATGTGCTTACAATTGATATCGGGGAAGATCGGGAATATAACAATGTTGAAATATATAGAGTTAGAACATGGCCTAATATCAAAGAAATGAAGCCGGGCTTTTCATTGCAAAAAATTTACTATGATATTTTTATATTTTTTAAATTGATACACTTATTGTTAACGAAGAAGTATGATGTAATTCATGCTGTAGAAGAATCAGTTTTCATGGCATTTGTTTTAAGACCGATATTTCGCATACCTTACATTGATGATGTTGACTCGTGTATGACGACTCAAATAGTTGATAAATTCCCGTTTTTTAAAGTTTTTCATAAAGTTCTACATAAAATGGAAACGCTCCCAATGCGTTTCGCAATTGCAGTAGTACCCATGTGCGAGCTTTTTGCAAATGATGCAAAAAAAGCAGGAGCAAAACGTATTGTTGTTCTTAAAGATGTTTCATTAATTCAGGATGGAGTAGAATGTGATGAGTATATAAGAACGAAATTTAATATCCAGGGAAAAATTTGTATGTACATTGGTAATTTGGAAAGTTACCAAGGGTTAGATTTTTTATTAAATAGTTTTGTTATGACGCTCAAAGCATTGCCTGATACTAAGCTAGTAATTATAGGAGGGGAAGACAAAGATATTCAAAATTACAAAGATATTACAAAGGGGTTGTCAATCAGCGAAAGTGTTTTGTTTTTAGGTAAGCGACCAGTTGCTATGATTGGTGCTTATATGAAGCAAGCTGACTTGTTAGTGTCTCCTCGAATACATGGTGTGAATACCCCAATGAAAATATATAGCTATATTGATTCAGGTGTTGCTGTTTTAGCTACTGATCGTCTTACACATAACCAGGTATTAACAAACAAAATTTCAAGACTCTCAGAAGCAAATGAAGAATCCTTTTCAAATAATATGGTGGAATTATTAAGTAATGATATTATAAGAAATGAGTTAGCTGAAAATGCTAAGAAGTATGTCAGAAGCGAACATAGTTATGAACAGTTCGAGAAGATACTCTCAGAGTTATACAGCGAATTGGAATCAGAAGTGACCTCTAAATGAAATCCAGGGGAAGAGTACTCTTGTTTAGTAAATCTTCTCGAGAAATCCAGTTACAAGACGATTATGATGTTTTAATAGTGGGCGGTGGAATTTATGGAGCTACTTTAAGTTATGTAGCCGCAAAAAATGGATATAAGGTTTTACTTGTAGAGAAAAATGATTATGCAAGTGGAACATCAAGTAACAGTCTTAAGATATTACATGGTGGAATACGCTATTTACAATCTTTTGATTTTATTCGTGTTATAGAATCAGCGAAAGAAAGAGCACGGTTGACGAGTTTGATGCCTAATCTGGTTCGTCCAATTACTTGTTTGTTACCTGTAAAAACAGGATTAATTAAGAATAAATATTTTATTTATCTTGGGTTAGTATTGTTTGATTTTATTAGAAGGGTGATTAATAAAAAATATAGCATATACAAACACGACAAGACTAAAATCCTAACAAAAAGTACTTTAAAAAAATTATATTATGGTGTTGCTAATGTAAAAGAAAGTATTGGTTTATGCTGGCAAGACTCGCAGGTGGTGAGTACTGAGAGAATGGTATATAAATTTACAACACTAGCAAAGGAAGCTGGGGCAGATACTTATAACTATTTAAGTTATGCGAACTCAGAATACGAACATAACATCCATTCAGTAAAGTTGTTCGACGAAATCACGGGTGAACACCTGAAAACTTCTGTTAATGTGATTGTCGATGCGACAAGTTCATGGCAAATTAACAAATCTAAACAAAATAATGCTATATCGTATGTGAGTGCAGTTAACCTCATAGTGAATAAGCGACTATCTGACAAAATAATCGGAATACCTTTTCAAAAAAATAATGTTAGTCGAACATTATTTATATCACCCTGGAATAATTCTACTTTAATTGGAACATGGTATTTCAATGAGTTGAACGAAGTCGATGAAAGTATCCTGGAAGAGTGCCTTGAAGACATAAACGAATACTTTGAACACACATCGATTAGAAAAGAAGACGTAACTTTTATTCATCATGGAAAATTACCTTCCAATCAACTTGAAATAGAAAATCCTTATATGGACATTCAAAATCATTATAAGATACTCAATGGTAAATTTCCCGGTATCTATATTGTACAAGGTGTTAAATATACAACGGCAATGGATGTTGCTGAAAAAACGGTATTGCATATTAATAAGTACTTCGAAACAGTCGATAACTCAAAACAGCATAAAGGTATAGAAGTGGATGCAGTCGCGACAGCCACAAACATTTATGAGAGTCTGTATAATAAGTATAAAGGAATAATCTCATCAAAGGTATTTGAGCGCTTATTTACGTTATACGGGGAAGAGACGGATAAAATTTTAACATTAACGTATTCTAATGCTGTATTGCTAGAATATGTGCCGGGTAGTAATATGGTACTTAAAGCAGAGATTGACTATGTACTCGCAAATGAAGAGATTTATTATTTATCAGATCTCCTGCTAAGGAGAACGGATATTGGCACTCAATTTAAACCTAATAAAGAAATGATTAATTATTGTGCAAATGCAATGGCTAAACATTTTAAATGGGATTCAGAAGTACTTGATCATAATTATAAGGAATTGGATAGGTACTATCCTTCTTGGGTTAAATAAACATGAATATAGCCATAACTGGGGCAACAGGTTTTCTAGGAAGCCATCTTGCGAATAAATTAATGGATGCCGGGCATACGGTTTTCGCACACGCTCGTGATGAGGCTAAAGCACAACAATTGCAAGGAAAGGTGGCAAAACTAGTTATTTGCGATATAACCGACGAAGCAAAAATCCAGGAATTGGTCAAAGATGCCGAGATTGTTATTCATACCGTCTCTAATTTCAGAACAGCCTCTGGGCCTCCCGCTAGTTATAAATCCATTAATTATGATGGAACGGTAAACGTATTTAATGCAGCAAAGAACGCACGGGTTAAACGCTTTATTCATTGTTCAACTATTGGTGTCTTAGGTAATATAAAAGAATGCCCTGCAGATGAGAATACACCTTATAACCCAGGTGACTTATACCAACAAACAAAATTAGATGCTGAGCTCTATGTTCGTGATCAAGTCGGTAAATCGGATATGGAAGTGGTAGTTATTCGTCCATGCTCTATGTACGGGCCAGGCGATATGCGCATGTTGAAAATGTTCAAAATGCTTGTGAATCGTACTTTCCTTATGATTGGACCCTGTGTAGAAAATTTCCATGCTATATATATAGATGACATTGTTAATGGCTTTATAAAAGCAATGGAAATACCCGGTATCGATGGTGAAGTTTTTATTGTCGGCGGAGATAAGTATGTTCCATTACATGAGTATATTAGTCTTGCGGCAAATGCTGTGGGTGCGCCGATGCCTTGGCTAAAATTCCCATATTGGTTGTTTTATGCAGCTGCAGTGGTTATTGAAGCAATCTGTGTACCTTTGCGTATTGAGCCACCTTTACACAGACGACGGGTACGTTTTTATAAAAATAATCGTGCTTTTAATATTACGAAAGCTCACGAAAAACTTCAATTTAAAGCAAATGTAGATATGGAAGCTGGAATGGCTAAAGCGGTTGAGTGGTATCGCCAGAATGGTTATTTATAAATCTAAAAATTGTTCTTTAGTATTGTATCTTCCAGTTAACCAGAAACGGGCTTGTATAAGCCTCATGTATATTTAATTTGCATTGTCGTAAACGAGTATTCAGCACTATAAAGTGAATTAAAGTTATGGAAAAAGAAACAAAGCTCATAATTAAAAATGCTGAAGATTGGGATTTAATAGCTTCAATCGTGCAAAGTATTCCAGATAAAAATTTCAGTTCGCGTGAATATGATCTTATTTATCGTAATCTAGATAGAACTCGCAAGGGTGAAGATTTAAAGTTTGCCGTGCTGTCAAATCATACCCTGGATCTTTTGCCAACGTACCTGAGTGTTCTCTGTTCTCAAGATAACCTGAAGCTATCAAGTTACGTTGCTCCATTTAACCAATATTTTCAGGAGTTGCTTTTAGATACAAGTGGTTTACTGCAATTTAATCCAGAATTGATTTATCTTGATTTATCCATACCTAATTTATCACCATATATACACCAAAAGTTTTTAGAGTTGGATTCTGATACAAAAGAAGCTGAACTTAACAACGTCATCGAAGCAATCGAGAATGTAGCGTCACTGGCTTTAAAAAATACAGATAGCTATATATTAATCTCAAATTTTGTACAACCGCCATATACACAGGCAGGCATCGCAGATTACAAACTTGATTATAGTGAGACCGAATGGTATTTAAAATTAAATTTAAAACTCATTGAGTTATTTCGAAAAGAAAATCGAATATTTATTCTGGATAAAAGTCGTTTAACTTCCAAAGTGGGTAGTGAGTCTTTATCCAGTACTAAAATGTATTATTTAGCCAAAATGGAATTTAATGAGAAAGGCTTGCAATACCTTGCTCAGGAAATTTTACGATATATTATTGCAATTAAAGGACTTACCAAAAAATGTTTGTTTTTGGATTTAGATAATACCTTGTGGGGAGGTGTTGTAGGTGAAGATGGAATAGATGGGATTAAAGTTGGCAAAGGCTATCCTGAAGGAGAAGTGTTTTATGCGTTACAGGCATATTTTAAAACACTCAAACAACGCGGTATTATTCTTGCTTTAGCCAGTAAGAACAACCCGCAAGACGCCGAAGACGCCTTCAAAATAAAAGATGACATGCCGCTGACCTGGAGTGACTTTGCTATAAACAGAATTAACTGGCAACCAAAACCTCAGAATATTAGTGAAATGATTCAGTCACTCAATATTGGCAAAGACAGTGCTGTGTTTTTAGATGATAATCCAGTGGAAAGAGGGTTGGTGAATGAAATGCTCCCGGAAATAAAGGTGCCAGAGCTACACAATGACCCAACAACCTATCTTGAAACTGTTCAATCACTGCATTATTTTGAAAAATTGTTTATTACGCAAGATGATACTATAAAAGCCGAACAGTATAAGCAAAATGCAAAGAGGGATGGTCTAAGATACGAAATAGGTGACATGATTGCATTTCTTGCTAAGTTGGGAACAGTACTTACTATCTCTAAAGCAAACACAAGTCACATAAAAAGAATTCACCAATTATTTAGTAAGACGAATCAATTCAATGTAACAACTAAACGATATAATACAAGTGATATAGAACTATTTATAAAGGATAGTGATTACGAAATTAATGTGTTTTCTGTAAGTGACAACTTCGGTGATCTGGGGATTATAGGTTTAGTATTAACACGTCTAGATAAAGATGTGGTAGTAGTTGATAGTTTTATTTTAAGTTGCCGTGCAATGGGGCGCGGTATTGAAACTGCAGTGATGAATGTTCTGAAAAATAAATACCTAGTTGCAGGTGCTTTTGAAAAAATAATAGCAATGTATATACCGACGAAAAAGAATATACCGGTGCTGGATTTCTTTAATGAGCAAGGCTTTACTGTATTGAATCATCATGAAGATAATAGTACGTGCTACGAGCTAGTAAATGTTAATGCAGAATTGCTAGATTGCCCTGGAATTGAGATTAAACTGGAGATATAGATGTTTGAAGAAATAAGAGAACTTGTGTCAGAAGTATTTGGAATTGATGAAGATGAAGTTACTTTAGAATTAAGCCAGCAAACATTAGATAAATGGGATTCTTTGAATCACCTTAAGCTTATTACTGCTGTAGAAGAGGAATTTAATATCAATTTTACAATGGATGATATTGAAGAAATAAGTAATGTAGCAAAGCTTGTTGAAGTGATAGGTAAATATAAATAACACTAACATGCAATTTACACAAAAACATTTGGAAGTATTTGAAAATTTATCATATGACAAAAGCCCGATTCATTGGGATAATGCGTATGCGCGTCGTACGCCTTTTGCTAATGTTGTTGTTTACGGGATAGCAGGTGTTTTATATGGCCTTGGACTATGGAGTAAAGGTCGACCTTTTTATATTCACAGTATAAAGGGGAATTTTAATCGTACTCTTTATAAAAATATGGAATACGAATATATTTTTAAAGAAAAGGGGAATAAAGTTCGAATTGCAATCTTGCATAATAAATCGGAATTAATGGACTTTACCTTTGAATGGGTGGAATGGTCAGGAAGTAATTCTCAAATTATTAAATGTGGGGAATCAAATTTCATTCCTGCGCTAACTGCCAGCCAAAGTGTAGATATTCCTCCTGATAGGAATAATATACTATATGACATGAATGATAGTGCAACTGAGGACTTGCATAAGTTTTATCTCTTAGATTATAACCAAATTCCTAGACAACAACTAATAACATTACTTTGGTCAAGTTACCATGTAGGAATGGTCTGGCCTGGTAAGCAAGCATTGTACTTAGATTTTAAATTTAAATTTGACATTAAGACCGAAGATGTTTCTAAAAAACAACTCAACATTAAGAATTTAGCTTATAAATTAGATGAAAGATTTAATTTAACATCTATTAAGGGTGATGCAGAAGGAATCAATATTAAAATTTCTGCATTCGTTCGGCCTCAGCCTGTAAATTATTCTTTCTCGGAAATATGCAGGAAAGTAAATTCAGATCTTTCATTATCAAATAAAACAGTTTTAGTACTTGGTGCGAGCAGAGGCTTCGGTTCAGTTATAGCCAGAATTTTTTTATTGAAAGGCGCAAGTGTAATTTTTAATTACAGAACTGATGACGAGGCCTTAAAAAATCTACAAGATGAGTTGTCGGAATTTAGTAATAAAAGTTGGTTTTATCAGGGGGATATGAGTGATCCTGTTATATGTAATAATTTAAAGGCTGAGCTAATTAAAAAAAATATTCAGCTAGATATATTAGTGTGCAGTGCTTCCCCTCCTATTCAAACCATACCCTTTGAAGAACAAAGCACCGAAAAGTTTCTTCAATTCATTAATAAGTCACTATCTGTATGTCATAATCCTATACTTACTTTCATTTCAATTCTTTCTGAGTCCGCAAATGTGGTAAATATTTCGTCGGTTTATGCAGTTAAACCACCTAAACACTTTAGTCACTACGTAGCGGCTAAATGGGCTATAGAAGGAATGACTCATGCACTTGCAAGTGAATATCCTCAAGTCAAATTTTCCCTTGCGAGATTGCCACGTATTTTAACTGATCAAACTAATGTAAATTTTGATTTTGAAAATAAATTGTCCGCGATTGATGTTGCTGATAATTTACTTAATAAAATACTAGCGAATGAAGTTACAAGCAATCCATTTGTAATCGATTTTTAAGAACAAGCTTAAACAAAAACGAGTAATTATATCTGCTTATATTATTTCCCACATTGAATTCAGCATAGACCAGGTAAAAATAAGTATACTATACTTTATAAGATAAAATATTATGTTATTCAACTCGTATCAATTTATTTTCTTATTTCTTCCTGTAACAATTTTTGTATTCTTTAGAATCGGTCGATTAGGTCACGCTAATGCCGCGCTGTCATGGTTAGTTTTAGCTTCGTTTTTTTTCTATGGTTGGTGGAACCCTGTATATCTTGGGCTGATATTATTATCAATTATATTTAATTATTTATTCGGCTTTATCCTTTCAAAGGAAATAACACAATTTCCTTTTCTAAAGAAATCAATGTTAGTTCTTGGTGTAGCCTTTAATATAGGCCTTATTGGCTATTTTAAATACTTCAATTTTTTTGCAGTTAATGCAAATGCATATGTAGGCACAAATTTTTCTGTTGAAGAAATAATTCTCCCCCTTGCCATTTCATTTTTTACTTTTCAGCAAATCACTTATCTGGTAGATGCTTACCAGGGAAAAACAAAAGAATATAACTTTCTTCATTATTGTCTTTTCGTTACTTTTTTTCCTCAATTGATTGCTGGTCCAATTGTGCATCACAGTGAAATGTTACCTCAATTTTCTAAGAAACATATCTACATTTTTAGTAACAGAAATTTTACTATTGGTTTAACTATTTTTATTATTGGTTTATTTAAAAAGGTGGTTCTCGCTGACAATGTTGCATTCTACTCAACGCCAATTTTTGATGCAGCTAACGACGGCTTGATACTTACTTTTTATGAGGCTTGGTTTGGTGCGCTCGCATATACGTTTCAATTGTACTTTGATTTTTCTGGGTATTCTGATATGGCAATAGGGCTTGCTCGAATGTTTGGAATACTTTTGCCAGTCAATTTTCATTCGCCGTATAAAGCTGAAAGTATAATTGATTTTTGGAGCCGCTGGCATATAACATTATCAAGATTTTTACGTGATTATGTTTACATTCCGATGGGAGGGAGTCGAAAAGGTGTTGCTCATCGGTACATAAATTTAATGCTTACTATGCTTTTGGGAGGTTTGTGGCACGGTGCGGGTTGGACATTTGTTATTTGGGGTGGAATACATGGATTATATCTTGTTATTAATCATGCGTGGAGAGTAATCACTAATATTTTTTTTCCACATGATAGGGAGAAGTCTACTCTAAACACTATAATGGCTCGTAGTATTACATTTTTTATAGTAGTGATTTCATGGGTGATTTTTCGTTCAGATAATATTGATTCGGCATTCAATTTTCTTTCATCTATGTCCGGTGCCAATGGTATACCCTTACCTGCGATATTAAAAAATTCTTTAGGTGGATCGAATTTTTCTCTTTTGGGTGTTAATTTTTATTATAGTGAGCTTTTTAATCGAAAGTATTTTAATCCGAATGCCGCAATAATTTGGTTGTTAGGGTTAATGCTAATAGTAAATTTCGCTCCTAATACCCAACAAATAATGAGCCGTTATATACCTGCATTGCTAACAACTAAGTGGAAAGCTGACACATTACGTAAAAACTGGTTGAAATGGAAACCATCTAATGTATGGAGCATAATTATTTCCTTCTTAGCCATTATATCAATTCTAAGCCTGACTCAAGTTAGTGAGTTTTTATACTTTCAATTCTAGGTACTTAAATGCGAAAATATTTTAATCGTTACTTATTATTACTCGTTTCTATGATGACGACTTTTCTAGTATTAATAGCCATATTTAATTATCTGATAGATCCATATTGGATTTATCGTAAAATAGAAATTGATGGTGTAAATAAAGTCAAGCCGATGTTTAGGACTCACATTAGTATGGCTAAAGCTAATCTGGTTAATAAGATTAAGCCTCAAGGTTTAATACTCGGTAGTTCAAGATCTGGTTATGGTCTAGACCCGGAACATCCCGGTTGGCAAACTTCTCCTGTTTATAACCTTTCATTGCCTGGAACGAGTATTTATGAATTGATGCGATATTTCCAACATGCGACTGCGGCAAATTCCGTTAAAGAAATTGTCCTTGCTCTTGATTTTTTTATGTTTAATGGTCAAAGACGCTATAAAACGGATTTCAATGAAAAACGTTTAAATGTAGACAGGAATAATAAACTTAATTTCATATCTAATGTATATGATATTCCTGCAACCTTGTTTTCTATTGATTCGTTGATGGCAAGTATTAAAACTCTGCGTAGTCAGAAAAGCACAAACGGTTATCTTGCGAATGGGCAGCGCAATTGGTCATCATATGCTGAAAGAATAAAAAAAGTCGGCGGCTATCGAAATATGTTTCATTTAGTCGAAAAAGAATATCTTACTGACCATTGGTGGTTTTCATCATGCAATCGCTATGATTTTGTAGAGCCACAAACACATAAATCAACTTTACGTTATTTAAAGGCAATAATTTCTGCCGCGTATATTAATAATATTACGTTACATATTGTTATTTCACCAAACCATGCACGTTTTCTTGAGGTAATACACGCAGCTGGACTTTGGGATATTTATGAAGAGTGGAAAAAAATGCTTGTCTTTACCATTAAAACTGAAGCAAATAAATCAGGTAAGTCAGAATTTAAACTGTGGGACTTTAGTGGATATGACATGTATAATTCGGAAGATGTTCCACTAAAAAACGAAAATAAAGCTATGGAGTGGTTTTGGGAGCCCTCTCACTATAAAGCTGAACTTGGTACGCTAATTCTTAATAGAATATTAATACCTATGAAGAATTCTAATGAAAAATATCCAAATTATGGTGTACTCTTGACTAGTCAAAATATTAAAAGTCATTTGGAAAAAATACGAGCTGAACGTTTAATATATATTAATTCACATCATGATGATTATTTAGAAATTAAAAATTTGGCAATAAAGACTGAAAATTGGCGAATTAAGACAAGATGTCAACAACTGATAAAGAACCGTATTAATAACTAGTTAATGTAAATATAATTGAGCGACTTGGATTTAAATCATTTTTTCTAATAAACATTAGCTTATTTTAAATGTTATTATATTCACTATTTTTGTAGTATCAGTTATATGAAATACTAATGATTTGGTTACTGTTATAAACTTTTATATATTATTATGTAAATTATTTGAGATATTTTAAATATGACTTCTTCTTTAAACTGTAATAATCCTGTTTTTATATTTGGCTGTGCTCGCTCCGGTACATCCTTATTAAGTCGAATTTTAAATAGTCATCCAAATATAGCCGTACCCTATGAATCACACTTATATAACGTATTTATGCCATGGCTTAAATATTATGGGGATTTATCTGAAGATAAGAATCGACGACAGCTTATTTGTGATATGCATGACATTCTTCATGACTGGTCTCCTAGAGTTGATAAAGACGCTGCTTTTAATGCGACTAAACAATACGACATACACGGTGTGATAGATGGAGTCATATCAAGTTATTCAACGGCTCAGGGTAAGAAGCGTTGGGGGGAAAAAAGCCCATGGCACGTCTTTTATTGGAAAGAAATACTGGAAGGTTTCCCTAACGCTAAATTTATACATATAGTTCGGGATGGCCGTGATTCGTCTGCATCATGGATGCAAGCGAGATTTGGTCCAAAGCATTATTATATGTTAGCAAAACGCTGGAAAGAATATCTTGAAACTGTTGCTGAGTTTAAGCAAGCAATTGGAAAGGATAATGTGTTAGATATACGCTATGAAGACATATTAGCCGATCAAGAGGCTGCTACACGTAAAATTTGTGGATTTATTGGTGAAGAATATAGTATTGAAATGTTGGATTTCCATAAAAACAAAACCCCATATCCAACAGATAATCGTAACTTGGAGAACCTTACTAAACCTCTAATGACCGATAATGCTCAAAAATGGCGTAAGAATTTATCAGATAGAGATATCTATATTTTTGAATCCGTTGCTGGAAAACAGTTGAAAGAATATGGCTATGAAGTAATTAATCAGAGTGCTAAGTTATCTGTACTCAATATATTTATAATACGCTATCTTATACACCCCTTATTACGTATACGTTCCATGTCAAAAAACATTAAAGGTCAAATCGATGGGAGTAAAAAGCTGTTTGTGTATCTCCGCTTAAGACTTGGATTATGGCGCTTTTAAATTATATATTTACCCATTAGGATTATTTATGGACTCAGCAATCAAGCATAACCGATTAGAATCATCTGATGATACCTCGTCTATTGTTCCGTGTGTTAATTGTGGTGCTATTCCCGAGCCATTTATAAAGAATACATTGGATTATGAGTACGGTATTAAATGGTCTTCAATTTTAGTTCGATGTCCTAACTGTAAATTAGTAACTCAAGAACCTCGTATTCGTTCTGAAGATATTTCAAAGCTTTATCCTGTTAACTATTTTGTACACAGTGCTGCGTCAACTAAACGTGGCTTGTATAGTTTCCTTAAAAATAAGCTTGATGCAAAAAAAATAAATCGAATTAATTCATATTTACCCGAGAATGCAGTTGCTTTAGAAGTGGGGTGCGGAAATGGTGCTTTTTTACATTCATTAGAAAAAGCCAGACCTGATTTAACTTTAACAGGAGTAGATATTGTAGATCCTGGTGTTTTTGAAAACTCTAAGGTTACATTTCTTACAGGACAACTTGAGGATAAAGATATAGAGGAAAGCTCGGTAGATCTAATTTTTTTCGATGATTTAATTGAACACGTTGAAGACCCTGTTAAGTTTCTGAATGTCTGCCACAGGCTTCTTAAACCGAATGGTGTGATTTATGGAATTACACCGGATCATGGATCGGTTGATCGCCTAATTTTTAATAAATATTGGGCAGGTTATCATTACCCCCGCCATACATTCCTTTTTGATCATAATAATATAAGACAAATACTTATGAAAACAGGGTTTACGGATATTAAATTAAAAGGTTCAAATGGATTATGGGTTAAGTCATTTAAAAATATAGCGGTGACTTTGCCTGCAACCAAAAAAAGAGGCATTATTCATTATGCCTCTATGATTGCATTTTATCCTGTTGATTTATTAATTAATGTATTTATGTGTCATGGTGAAATGTCATTTGTAGCACATCGCGATGCTTAGAACTGATAATATTTTCAAACATAAATTGCAAATCGCAACTAAAATTATTTAATAGAGCTTCATACTATTGTTTACATTGTATTTAATTGATTCTTCTAATGATTGAACTATTAATACAATGTCTTCAATAAAGTTAGGTTGCTGTATTTTTGTTAATTTATCTTTATAAGTATCAATAACCGTTGATTTAGTAACTTTACCCGTTTTCGGATTTAGCCAAGTTACCTTGTACTTCCCACTAGATAGGTTTAAACCTATATAATTTTCATGTACTTCTACTTTATTTCCTCCTTCAAAGTATGTGAAATATAATTTATTAGTTACCCCTCGAGTGAAATTTTTAATTGTAGAATTTCGAATGAAATTAGTTAAAAAAGATGTTTTATTTATATAATAAGTGTACTTGTCTATTGTTTCTCTTAAAAACATATGATCTCGCATTACATTGATTAAAGCGGTGCTGAAAGGTTTGTCAATATTTAACCAGGTCGCTTCGCTTGAACCCGTTCCGCCTTTAGTGAAAACACTCCAAAAAGATTTCCTGTATGCAAAGCGTAATTCAGAATTATTAATTGCACTATCATGCCAAAGACCTTGATGCCATTGGTTACCAAATATTTTACGTTTTATCTTTTGGAATAGTGTTGGTTGAAGCTTGTAGCTGACTAATTCATTCATTATAACGGGTTTTAATATATTAGAATCTGGTGATTCGTCAGTTTGATGCAGAAAACCAATATCTACGTTTGCTTTTTCCCATATTTTTTCCGATAAACCGATTGGTAGATTATAGGGGTCATATTTTCTAATCCAAGGTAAATATTTTTGATTCGCAAGTTCTACAAATGCATTTCCATTATTGGGGCGATGTTCCATTTCGTTACCCAGTTCCCAGTAAACATTGGGATAAGATGCGAATCGACTAACTAGATTCTTAATATAATTTTCTTTTAAGTGATCATTTTCATTTGTCCAGATATTAAAAGGCTGCTTTGAGCCTTCAGTATTATTTTGAAACCAGTGATTTTTGTCTCTAGACCAAGTGTCGAATATATTTATTTGAACATTAATGCCCCTGTTTAGAGATTCACGAACCAGCCATTCTGCACGATGTATCCACTCAAGATCCCAGGAAATATTATCTTTTTCCAAAGGGTAGAGAGCTGTCTTGAGTAATATTCCGTTATGTTTATACTTTTTCAATAACTCAAGATATTGAATGAGTTTTGAATTAGATTTATAACCAAATGTTACGCCACTTGGATCTATCCCACTGTTTCTAATATATGATTTTGTACGTGGACCATAATCTCTAGCTGAAATCCATTTACCTCCAATCCAGTAATGTGGTGTCCCATCATCATGAATCAATGTACGCCTGTAGTTAGGGTCTACTTTAATGTGTCCATGTATTAACTTATTTGCTGGTTTAGTTGATACAAAAACTTCACCGTTGCTGAGATTAAACAATGCATTATTTGATGTTAATGTATATGTCCATAATCCTGGTAAGTTGGGAGAAAAACGAATTTTCCATACCATTCGATCCTTGCTTTTTCCATCGTAGAAACCATAACTGGTATATTTTATACCGGTAGGTGAAAGAAAATTTGCTTGCAGATTTATAGTTAAAGAATCAAAGGGATTGTTAATGCTTGATTTTGTTTTAACTTCAATTTCATAAGTATCATAAAGATTGTGTGTAGTAGACGCCGCGTGGACTTGAGTTGAAAATGCAAAAATATATAATAATACTATTACATAGCTGAAAACAGTATTGCTTCTATTTATGTTAAGTTTGTAAATCAAGTATTTTTATTTTTCATATATAATATTAATCCAGGTAACAGTGCGGCTATTTGCAATGTATGAAATAAAAGACCGACTAGCGTACATGTTGATAGTTGAAAGCCAAATTGGCCAAAAAAGTAAAATAGTGATGCTTCTCGAATACCTAATCCACCAATCGATATTGGTAATAACATCAAAATAAAGATGATAGGAATAAAAACTAAAAAATAAATAATATTTGCATCAACATTTAGACCTTTAAAAAGAATAAAAAAAGTGATGCAACGAATTAATTGGACTAATAAAGAGAGTGCTAACGATTTAAATATCAGAAGCCAACTCATATTCAGTTCTTTTAGTGCATAAATAAATTTGTTATAAAAGCTAACCACCGAAGCGGTTAACTTGAATTTAAGGATATTTGGTAACTTGTGTTTTGATAGATACTTAGCAAGTATATAGGTACTTATGAGCCCCAACATTACAACACAGATAAGTATGGGTATTTCCAGATCAAGCGCAAACTTTATACTTGCATAGATAGATGCGACTAATGCAAGCAGTAGCATGGATATAAAACCAAATATACGGTCAATAAATACAGACGCCGTTATTTTCTCAGCCATACCTTCTTTTTTTGTAAGTTGGTAACTTCTTACAATGTCAGTACCAATGCCTCCTGGTAATATATGTCCTATTGAATTACTTATAAATATAATTGAAACAAGATGTGAATATGATGTATAGATGTTAAAACTTGAGAGTAATATTTTCCATCGATATGCCATTACGAGTCTAATTAGCAGGATTAGCACGAATGCTTCGCTAACATTCATCATGTTAATTATAGAAAGTTCGTTACTTAAGGTTTTAAAATCTATGCTTGCTAGGAGCCAAACAATTAGACTGATACTAATTGTTAGTTTGAACAATGATTTTACATTAAATATATTTGACATAGTCTAACTTGCGACCAAGGAATCAAACAGATTTGTATGCTGACATTCTAATTGGTTGAATTTGTTTAGTATCATGACTTTTGAATCTTTGTATTGGCTATAGACTAGGAAATGTAGCTGTTTAAAGTCAAATCATATAACGAAATTAAGGTAAATGTGGCATTTAATTAGCATGGAATGTAAGATTACAAATAAGGGTGCCCTGTACTGTTATTAATATGATTAGATCTTGTCAGGGGTTAGATTATCTGCTTAAAAAACAGCCAGTTTTAGAGAGATATTTATTGGTGTGTTATATAAAACTATAGTATAATCAGTATGTTACAATCATAACGAGTAGTCTATTTAATAATGACAAGTTGTTCAGTTGGGTAAAGTGGGATGGAATTATCGATCATAGCGCCTCTATATAATGAGGTAGACAACGTTAAATTGCTTTATGAGGCAATTAAAACAGCAGCAGATTCTCTTGATATAACGTATGAAATTATTTTTGTTGATGATGGAAGTAAGGATGATACATTTGAAGTTTCAAAGGATTTAGCATTAAAAGACCCAAATCTTAAAATTATAAAATTTCGCGGTAATTACGGACAAACTCCAGCCATGGCTGCGGGTATCGATAATGCTGAAGGCAAAATAGTAATAACAATGGATGGTGACTTACAGAATGATCCAGGTGATATACCGTTGTTTATTGAGAAAATTAACGAAGGTTATGATCTTGTCGTGGGTTGGCGCCATAAACGTCAGGATAAACTGATATCAAGAAAGATCCCATCTAAAATTGCAAACTGGATTATTGGTAAAGTAACAGGTGTCCCAATAAAGGATAATGGTTGTTCGTTAAAGGCATACCGCTCTGAAATTATTAAAAAAGTACCTCTCTATTCTGAAATGCACAGATTTATACCTGCTATGGCATCTTTAACCGGTGCGAGAGTTGCTGAAATCAAAGTTCGCCATCATGCCAGGCAATTTGGTGAGTCCAAATATGGTTTGTCCCGAATCTACAAAGTAATAATGGATCTGCTTACCATAAAAACAATCATTGCTTTTAGTTCTAAACCATTGCTGTGGTTTAGCCTGTTATCTGTCCCTTTTGCCATTATTAGTTTTCTGTGTTTAAGTCTGTTTGGCTTCGAACTTTTGTCTTACGGTACGGTTAGTCTTGTTTATATTACAATTGGTATGTTATTTGTAATTCTTATTGCCTTCTTACTCATGTGCGGGGCAATAGGGGAGCTAGTCTATAGAACGGGTGATGTAAGGTTACATGAATTATCAAGTTTAACTTCAGATGTTATTCAAGGTGTTAATAAAGATGAAAGATAAAGAGTTCATTTCCGTTGTTATTCCAATCAGCGAGCGTATCGATGATCTTCTTGAATTACATGCCGACTACAAGTCAGCATTAGTTAAAGTAGGAAACCCATACGAAATTATTTATGTTGTGGATGGCGATTTTGAATTAGAATTGAAACAACTTACTTCTTTAGTCAATGACAATGACAATGTTAAAGTTATAAAACTTGCAAAAACATTCGGAGAGGCTGCTGCATTAAATATCGGTTTTGAAAACTCAACAGGCGAGTTGATTTTAACTTTACCCGCTTACTATCAGGTCGAACCAACTGAATTATCAACGCTAGTACAGGCATTTGGCACGAATGATATGGTAACGGCATGTCGTTATCCACGTACGGATTCTGGTATTAATCGTTTCATGGCAAAAATATTTCATAAAATACTTGGTGCGATAACAAATAGTTCATTTAAAGATTTAGGTTGTAGTGTTCGTTTATTTAAACGCAAAATTATTGAAGAAATTGTAGTTTATGGTGAACAACATCGTTTTCTTCCTATTGCTGCTAAAGGGCGAGGTTTCAAGGTAGAAGAAGTCAACCTTAAACAGTCTGCTAAAGAAACGTATCGTAGAATTTACAGAATTAGAACTTATTTTAGTCGGTTACTTGATATTTTAAATATTTTCTTTTTGGTTAAATTCACAAAAAAACCACTAAGATTTTTCGGGTTAATTGGAAGTTTTACGTTTGTTAGTGGAGGGGCATTATTTTTATATCCAATTATAGAGCGTTTGTTTTTTGGCGTTGCTCTGGCAGATCGGCCCGCATTAGTAATTGCGTCATTAATGATTGTGCTTGGGGTTCAGGTATTTGCTTTGGGGTTGATTGGAGAGCTAATTATTTTCACTCATGCTAAAAACACAAAAGAATATAATATTGAGAAAATTATTTATAAAAATAAGTCATGAAAAATAATTTTTCATCTTATAATCCAAATATACTTTTGTATCTTTGTGTTTTTGTTAGTCTAGTATTTGGAATTTATTCTCGATTTGTTAGTCTGGGTGTTTGGTCGTTAGCTGCTGACGAATACTATATTGCACGATCAATTCAAAATATTTTTGAACGTGGACTACCTGAATTTACGTATGGTGGGTATTACACTCGCGGACTCATTTATCAATATTTGTCAGCTCCTTTTGTATATTTTACCTCGGCTGAACTTGGTCTTAGACTTGTATCAGCGATATCAAATCTTTTTACCATAGTAATCTCATTTTTCCTCGTAAAAAAAATTATAAATCTAAGAGCCGGAATGCTGATGGTTATTCTGCTTTCTCTTTCTATCTGGGAAATTGAATTCTCAAGATTTGGTCGAATGTATTCAATGTATCAAGCATTTTTTATGGCCAGCATATATTTTATGTATGAATATTACACGGATGAAAAGTCTCGATCTCGATGGTTTGTTTTATTGTTCGCTCTATTAGGATCGTTTACCTGGGAGGGTGGAATTTTTCTTTTTCCTTTAGCAGTAGCTGTTACTTATCTTAAAAATAAAAAATTTCTTGATAAAGAATTTTTATTATACTTAATTCCTATGGTTTTTGTATTGGCCTATTCATTAATAAAATTTAGAATGATGGGTGTGGAGCCACATTTTCTTATTACAGTTGTAGCTGAAAAGAGAACAAATATTCCTGTGAATTTTTTGTTTCTTCAGTTACTAGAAAGTAACTGGATGGTAATTTTATATTCTTTTATCATGACTTTGAATATCTTAATATTATTAAAACTTAAAACTGTACAATACCCTGTATATGGTAAATTTTCATTTGGTATATCCTTACTTTTTTTAATGTTGGGTTTTGCTGGGCTTTCTTTATGCCTTTTATTTTTTACATTATTAGTATGGAAGTTAGATGAAAAACATTTGTACAATGTAATTTTATATACATCGACACTATTCATTATAAATATCACTTTCTGGGGTGTTTTTGTTTATTACAATTCACATGCGGATCTATTAATTAGTAATGATTACAAAGATATACTAAAGTTAATTGAAAATATATTTAATTTCCCGGATTTGTATAGAAATTTTATTGTGCCATGGTTTAGGGTTATCCCTGTAACGACTGGAATCTTGATACTTGCAATGGTGTATACATTCTATTTGTTTCTTAAAAATAAAATAGCTCCTAGTAATTCGCTTAGAATTGTATTATATGTCTTACTTTTTTCTTTCATACTTGTTGGTTTGGTGAAATCACCTTACTCAGTAACAAGATATTCTTTCTTTTTTTATCCATTACTTATTATTAATATAGTGGTTGTGTTGACATATGTTTCAAGTATGATTTCTAAACGTTTCTTTAATGAAGCTAGTGTGGTTTATATTACGCTTGCTTTAACCGGTGTCTATATACTGATTTCAGATGATTATCAATTTAAACATCTGAATAGTATTGACTCTTATGAAATAAATTACAGGGTCAATCATAAGCCTGCAATTCAAGAACATTATTATCCTCGATACGATTACAAGGGAGCTGCTAGCTACATTAATAAGAATGCGAATAGTTCTGATATTATAATTACTACTGAGGAAGCAACAGCATACTATCTTAATAGAATAGATTATTTTTTCAAGAGCACAAAAAATAGAACATACCCACTTGTGGCAACAAATAAGGGTTTGAACGAGCGTTGGTCTACAGCAAAATTAATTTCAGAACTACCTGACCTAGATAAATTAATTACTGATGCGAATAAATCAAACAAACATGTTTGGTTAGTATTGAATAATAAAAAATTGAAATGGTTAAATGAGCAAAAATTGTTTGCTGATAAATATATCAAATCTAAGAAGTATATAACTCGTGATAATACTTTTACGATTTATTACATTTAATAAAAAGAAAGAGAAATAGAAATGAAAAAAATACAGATACATGTTATTGCTGCTGCAAGACCAAATTTTATGAAGATTGCACCTTTATACCATTCTCTTAAGGTACAGGATTGGTGTTCGGTATCTATTGTTCATACTGGCCAGCATTATGATGCTGCGATGTCTGATGCCTTCTTTAACGATCTAGGGCTACCTAAACCTGATTATCACCTAAATGTAGGGAGTGGTACACATGCGGAGCAAACTGCAGGTGTAATGGTGGGGTATGAAAAAGTGTGCAATACACATTTCCCTGATTTGACTATTGTTGCTGGCGACGTTAATTCAACGGTAGCATGTGCTATTACTGCCGTTAAACTTGGGATTAAAGTTGCCCACTTGGAAGCAGGTCTGAGAAGTGGTGATCGCACAATGCCTGAAGAAATTAATAGAATAATTACTGATTCTATTTCTGATATATTGTGGACACCGTCAGTTGACGGTGATGAACATCTTAAAAAAGAAGGTATTGATTCTAATAAAATTACGTTAGTAGGTAATGTAATGATAGATTCTTACGAACTTCAGAAAGATAATATTATCAAATCTGATGTTATGGAGAAGATGTTATTTGGGTTTAAGGATAAGGAATACAGTGTAGTGACATTGCATAGACCATCTAATGTAGATGATGTTGAAGTATTGTCTAGTATTATTTCACAATTAGTTTCTTCAAGTAAAAAATTACCTCTTATATTTGCAGTACACCCACGAACAGAGAAAAAGTTAAAAGAATTTGGCTTGTACGAAAAAATGGAGTGTTGCAATACAATTAAGCTGATAAAACCACTGGGTTATATCGAATTCATGAGTTTGGTGAGTAACGCAAAATTTATCGTAACTGACTCAGGTGGAATTCAAGAGGAAACATCATATTTAAACATTCCATGCTTAACATTACGTGATAATACTGAGCGTCCCGTTACAATTACGAGTGGCTCTAATAAATTAATTAATAGTTCGGAACTTTTAGATAATATTGATCTTGTACAATCGGGAAAATGGAAACAAGCCGAAGCAATTCACTATTGGGATGGAAGCACTGCAGATCGTATTGCCTCAGATATAAAGGAACGTTTCATTAAATAAAAACGTTCCTTTGAATATTCTAACTATTTAAAGGACATCTTTTACGCACTGAAATGATACATATAACAACATGAATATTAAGACGGATGATTTTAAACAAAAAGTCCTAAAAGCTTTTTTGTGGCTGGGTACAGGCACTTTTATCGGACAACTTATTGCCTGGTGTTCAACTATCATTGTCATACGTTTATTGGAGCCTGCCGATTATGGCTTAATGGCAATGGCTGGTACCATTATTGCTCTTTTAACGATATTAAGTGAGTTAGGAGTAGGTGCAGCGGTTATTCAGGCAAAAACGCTGTCAAATATTCAGATAAAACAATTATTTGGTTTAATTATTGTATTGTGCGTCATTGGTTTGCTATCGACAATTTTGTTAGCACCATACATAGCGCTTTTTTTTAATGAACCAAAACTTACTCTGCTGATTAAGGTCCTAAGTGTCAACTTCCTTATGATCGCACTTTTTACTATTCCCATGTCGTTATTAGTAAGAAATATGAATTTCAAATCTAAGGCTAAAGTTGATATTTCCGCTCAGGTTGGAGGTTCAGTTGTGACATTAATCATGGCCTTCAATGGTATGGGTGTTTGGTCATTAATTGGTGGTTTAATTAGTATCCACGTTGTGAAAGTAGTTGGTTATAATATTGCAGTTAAAGAATTTACATTACCTTCATTCAGATTAAATGAGTCTATCAAGTTGGCTAAGTATGGTTTTGTAATGGCAGGTAACCGGATATTATTTTATGTGTTTACTCAAGCAGACAAGATAATTGGCGGTAAAATTCTTGGTGATGTTTTTCTTGGTTTTTATACAGTAGCACTTACTTTAGCATCCATCCCGGCAGAAAAAATACTTCCAATTGTGACCCAAATTACTTTTGCATCCTACTCCAGAATCCAGGATGAACAACACAGAATTAATCGTAATATACTAAAAACAATTCGAGTTATGGCTTTATTTGGGTTTCCACTATTTTTCGGGATGACGGCAGTTGCTCCAGAAGCTATACCTATTCTTTTAGGTGATAAATGGTTCCCGGCAATTATTCCATTTCAGTTATTATGCTTAATTATGCCGTTAAAGTCTTTGAGCTTTATTTTCCCACCTGCAGTTTTTGCTATTGATAAGGCTAAAGTGATTCTAGTTAATATGGTAATTGCATCAGTTGTGATGGTTATTGCGTTTTCAGTTGGCGCTCAATGGGGTTTGATTGGTTTAAGCTTGGCTTGGGCAATTGTTTATCCAATTGTTTTTACAATAACAACGCTGCGAAGTCTTAATGCGTTACAATTACCATTTAGAAAGGTACTTAATGAAATTAGTTTTCCAGTAATATCATCCATTGTGATGCTCGTTTGTTTGTATACGATTCGATATTATTACTCTGAAATTGGAAAAATAGAGCTATTGATATTGTCAATTATTGCAGGTGTAGTAATTTATTCAGCTTTAATTTATTTCTTCAGAAAAGAAATGTACATTCAATTATTTTTAGAAATTTTCAAGAAAAATCCTAATAATAAAAACACGGAAACCAATGATTAAGATCTTTAAATCAAACATATATTTGTATATAAATAGGGTTATTAATTGCATTAATGTTTTATTATTATAATTCAAGGTATATTGTTTTAAGTGCGTGCATTCATGTTATTTAAATAGTTGATCTGATATTATTTGATTGTTTGGTTAAAATTGGTCAGAAAGAACCAAGAATACTGGACTCAATTGTTACTGTTATACATTAATTATAATGTTATATTTTTTAGTTACTTAGTTACTTAGTTACTTAGTTACTTAGTTACTTAGTTACTTAGTTACTTAGTTACTTAGTTACTTAGTTACTTAGTTGGTGTTGGGTTTTCTATTTGAATACTCTTAACTAACAATTCTGCTCCATTCAGACTTAAGTGGTTGTCATCAAAATAAAGAGCTTTATTATCTTTAATTGCTGGACAGTAGTTTTCATCACAAATGATATCAAAGGGCTTTATCGCATGAAGTTTTGCTCCGTATACTAAAGAATCAAGCTTATTAATAATAAATTTGTTTCTGTTGAAATAATAGTTGGAAGGTGTAGTTTTTTCCAAGTTAATTGTTGGACTATTGCTCAAGATTGAAAATGGAGAAACGGCCTTATGGATGTCCATTGGTAGCTCAGGAATTGGATATAAAATGTAGATAGTTTTACCGGCATTAAGGAGTCTTGATACGATCTTTTGAAAACTTTTCCAGTAAATTTCTCTTGCCATTTTTGCGGTTGAGTTCGCTACTAAACCGGTGTCTTTGTTTTTGGGATTTTTGTTTGGTATATTGGGATACGAATCAAGTTGATCTCCGAACAAGTACGCACTATATCTAAAACCCAACAAGACATTCGTGATATTTTTTTTATTTTCTAAATAAGTAAGTGATTCATTAATCCATTTTGTGCAACCAGGTAAATCTACTTTAAATAATAGTGATGGAGGACAGCCACTAAAACTTAAGTGTAGTAATCCTATGTCATTTAATTCCAAACTTTTTGCAAGAGCATAGGCTGGTTCTACCGTATGACTATCACCAAAACTTGCCCAAGTAATATTTTTACCAAAATAGGTGCATGCACTACTTGCTGGCAAATAATTGCTACCTTTAGTGTGACACTTATCTCTTTTGGGGCTGTATTTAATTGAATCTGCATAATTTTGAGTGTCAAATCTACCTTCAAAACCTTTGGTAATATTTCCAGTTAATCCAATTGATAGAAAAACAATGATAGACAGAGCAGAATATTTGAATATATTGTGACGTGTGAATTTTAATTTATTTCGAAAAGGCCTTTCAACGTATTTCCAGCTGAGATACGAAAGTATAAAGGTTAAAAAAATTGCAAATATAAATTTGATTGCTGAAGGTTCTCCAACTGATTTTAAACGTAAAAATGCAAATAGTGGTTGATGCCATAAGTATAGTGAATATGAAATTAAACCTATTGATACTAAGACTTTTTTTGATAATAAGCGACCGACATAGGATGTTGAATCACTGAAAATAATAATAAAACATGTACCTAAGACGGGTAGCAAGGTATAAATACTCGGAAAAGGTGTCGCATTATTAAAAAATAAGATTGAATAAATAATCAACATAAGTCCCAATATGCTGATTATTTCTCTTTGTGATTGTTTAATATTCCATTTATTTAATGGCAGAAATGCAATGAGAGATCCAAAAAATAATTCCCATGCGCGACTGAAAATTAGATAAAAGTTTGCATCAATGGCGTTTCTATATGATAAAAATTGCGCTAATAGAAGAGATATACTTGTTACTGAAACTAGAATTGATATTAAAGTTCTTTTACCAAAAGACCAAAGTAGTGCAATCATTATAGGAAAAAATAAATAATACTGCTCTTCTACAGCTAAGCTCCAGGTATGTAATAGTGGCTTTTCATTTGATGCTGTTTCGAAATAACCACTTGTCACGTAAAAATATATATTTGAAGAAAATGTTGTAACTGAAACAAGACTATTTGAATAGGACTTTAGTAAAGCTGGGGGCATTAAAATATATGCAGCTATAGTTGTGCAGATTAGGACGACACTAAGTGCTGGCAGTATTCTTCGGGCTCTGCGTTCGTAAAAATTTATAATTGAGAAATCATTTCTCTTTATTTCATCTAGTATTATTGATGTAATTAAATAACCACTAATTACAAAAAAAATATCAACACCAATATAGCCGCCGCTAAACCCACTAATTCCCCCATGAAATAATATGACAGGTAAAACTGCTAAAGCACGAAGCCCATCAATTTCTTTTCTATACTCCAAGATAGTGTTCCATTTTTGAGTTAAAAATGTTAATTATAAAACATATTCTTGTATAGCAATATCCACATATAAATTAAATGTATGAAATATTTGTGTGCTACTGAATAGTTATTTTTTATTATATCAAACTGTGCCAAGACACCTTCTGTTAATGATTTTGATAAGTAGGAAACAATTGACAAGAAAATTAATTGATTTTAAGTTTCTTTTCCCAATCAAGTGATGATTTGACGATGGTTTCCAAATTGTCGTATTCAGGTTCCCAGTCGAGTATTTCCCGTATTTTTGATGCATTGGCAATTAATTCTGGTGGATCACCCGCTCTACGTGGTTCTTCGATAATTTTTATAGGAGCGTCATTAACTTTCTGTACAGTATCAAGAACTTCACGGACACTGAAACCATGTCCATAACCACAATTTAAAGTAATGGATTCTGATTCGGGCTTACGTAAGTAATCAAGGGCTTTTAAATGAGCGCTGGCAAGATCTTCAACGTGGATGTAATCTCGTATGCCTGTTCCATCAGGTGTTGGGTAGTCGGTTCCAAATATAGATATACTGGGACGTTTACCAATGGCTACTTCAACAGCAACTTTAATGAGCAGTGTGGCATTCGGTGTGTTTTGGCCAATCCGGCTTTGTGGGTCGCTACCGGCAACATTAAAGTATCGAAGTGCAACATATTTAAAGTCCGTCGCAAATGCTAGATCACGCATCATCATTTCCGACATGAGTTTTGAGGTGCCATAAGCATTAATGGGGGAGGTTGGTGTTTCTTCTGTAACGGGAAGCTCTTTCGGTTCACCGTATACAGCTGCCGTTGATGAAAAGATAAACTGATTAATACTATGTTTCTGACAGCATTCTAACAAATTGCGCGTACTGCAAGTATTATTACCATAGTACTTTAATGGATTTGTTACAGATTCAGGAACGATTGTATGAGCGGCAAAATGCATCACAGTCGAAATATTATGCTCTTGAAAAATTTTTTCTACACACGCTTTATCACCCGTATCACCAATAATTAGCTCACCAAATAAAACTGCATCTTTAACACCGGTTGTTAGGTTGTCTAGAATGACTACGTCCTCACCAGCTTCACCAAGTTGTCGTACAACATGACTACCAATGTAACCAGCACCCCCCGTAACAAGTATTTTTTGTTTAGACATAACTATCCTTTCTTAAAATCTAATTGGTTTTGTTTAAATGATGCCACGTTCAGATAAAAGTTGTATGACAGTCTGAACACTTTCTTTAAGTGTCTGTTCACCGGTATTTACGTTAAGTTCAGGGTTAGAAGGTGCTTCATAGGGAGATGAAATACCAGTAAAGTTTGGAATGATACCTACACGTGCTTTTTTGTAAAGCCCCTTAACATCGCGTTGTTCGCATATATCGACTGATGCACTACAATGTATTTCGAGAAAATCACCCGCCAGTACCAGGTTTCGTACAATTGCACGATCTTTTTTGAAAGGTGATATGAACGCGGTTAGTATAATTACGCCACTATCAAGAAACAGTTTGGCTACATTACCGATACGGCGAATATTTTCCTGCCGATCTTCTTCAGAAAATCCTAAATCGCTGCATAAACCATGTCGAACATTATCACCATCGAGTACATAAGTTCGGCATTGTCTTTGATGGAGTTCTTCTTCAACGGCATGTGCTAGTGTCGATTTTCCTGCTCCAGATAAGCCTGTAAACCAAAGAATCGCACTTTTGTGGTTATTCTGCTGTTGTCTTCTTTCACGGGTAACGGTGGCGTGGTGCCAAACTGTATTACTGCTCTTAGTATCGATTTCTTTATCCATGATAGTTTAGCTTATAGTTGTTAAAGGAAAAGTATAATATACTTGTATAAGTATGTAAAATAACTATGTTTTTCAGTTATTTGTATTTTTCAATGTAAGGAGTTTGGCGTGAATTTTGATGTTTTTAATGGTGATGCGGATGGTATTTGTGCGTTACATCAAATGAGGTTAAATACGCCATTGGAGTCACAACTTATTACAGGTGTTAAGCGTGATATTCAGTTATTAAATAAGATTTCTGTTGAACAGGGCGATAAGGTACTTGTTTTAGATATCTCTTTTGATAAGAATCGCGATGCAGCTTTAGAAATATTGCATAAAGGCGCGTTCATTCAATATTTTGACCATCATTTTGCAGGTGATATTCCTGTGCATTCCAATCTTTTTAGTTATATAGACACCCGTCCTGAAACTTGTACTAGTCTAATTGTTAACAAGTACTTGCAAGGGCAACATATTTTATGGGCAGTAGTAGGAGCATATGGGGATAACATGCTAACCGTTGCAGACAGTTATGCTCAGAGTGAGAAATTAGATACAACTCAAAGCAGTTTGCTTTGTGAGTTAGGTACTTTACTTAACTATAATGGTTATGGTTCGAATATTGACGACTTATTCTTTAATCCAGAAAAGTTGTACCAGATCGTGAGTAAGTACGAAAATCCATTTGATTTTATTCAATCTGAAAATGGATTTAAAATTATGAAAGACGGATATAGTTCTGATATGGAGAATGCTATTCAAATTCAGCCTGATTATGTATCAGAAAAACATGCAATCTTCATGTTGCCTGACCAATCATGGTCAAGGCGTATTAGTGGTGTTTTTGGTAACAAGCTGACAGAACAGTTCCCTGAACGCGCACATGCTATTTTAACTCTGCTGTCTTCAGGTAACTATATTGTAAGCGTGCGTGCACCTTTAGTGAATCGAACGGGTGCTGATGAGTTATGTAGACATTTTCAGACAGGTGGTGGGCGTAAGGCTGCTGCTGGAATTAATAACTTGCCTGCAGATCAAGTTGATCATTTTATTAATCAATTTAAGAAACAATTTTCTGACTAATTTTATTTTTTTACCTATTTTATCTAGATATAGGAACCAGGTAACGATCTTCATTTATAGCTTTTATACATTCATAGCTATGTAAATTAGTGACTTTAAACCCAACTTAGCCTCTAAAAGAGGTAATGATTTGAAAAAACTAGGCATTTGAGCCAAATCAGGCTTGAGAAATAAGATAATAGGCTTTAAAATCCGCGCACATACGTAACACAAGCTTTCTTGTCGCCTGGTGGTGGTGAGGAAATAAGATTTTAAACTATGGCCATGTGGGCGTGACAATAGAAGTCGTGTCTCATGGCCGTAGTCATTGGAGGAATACGGTATCGCAACAAAGACAACACGCATCAATGAAGATATTAAAGTACCAGAGATACGAGTTATTGATGATGAAGGAGAACAGCTCGGTATATTAGATACTGCTGAGGCACTTGCACTAGCCGAAAGTAAAGAGCTTGATTTAGTTGAAGTTTCTCCCGATGCTAAACCACCAGTTTGCCGCATAATGGACCATGGTAAGTTCATATTTGAAGAAAATAAGCGAAAGCATGCGGCGAAGAAGAAGCAAAAACAGGTTCAAGTGAAGGAAGTTAAATTTCGTCCTGGGACT